>MDSY01051399.1_pt1 | contig 10282 bp, 7 predicted proteins | sample 811131 | NCBI WGS metagenome assembly MDSY01 (sample SAMN05326643, study PRJNA326480) | marine metagenome | isolation source: seawater | place: Atlantic Ocean: South West | collected 2010
CAATATCTCTCCACTCACCAACCTGTAGAAGAATAGAATCAATATTATTCTTATTTTTTTTATTGATATCGATGTCTAATGCAATAGCAGAGAAAGACACGATAACTAAGAGCATTTTAAATATGTATTTCATAATTTTATAATATTATTTTACCAAATTTAATATGAAATTTAATGTTTAATAAATATTCAGCAGTTATAGTTTCTATTATTACTCTAGCTCTAATAACAATCAAGCCGCTAGATAGAACACCTCTTGAGGATACATTATACTATAAAAACACAATAAATAAATTTAAAGATAGTGATGATATTGATATAGATGGGGACACAATTAAAGTAGGGTGGGCAAAAAAAAGTTTGATTCCTGATTATTTAACACCAATGGCTGGATATGGAGCGAGAAACGGAGCAAATTATGAAGGAATACATGACTCCATTTGGGTTAGAGCAGTAGTATTTGATAATGGAAAGACAATTTCAGCTTACGTATCTATGGACCTTCTTATTGTTCCGCCAAGTCTAAAATTGGATAAAATATCAGAAAATTTAGGAATAGATATTAATAATATTTTTTTTACAGCTAGCCACACACATTCAAGTATTGGCGGATATCTTGAGGGCCTCGCTGGAAATATTTTTGGAGGAAAATATGACCAGAATAACTTAGACTTTATTACTTCAAAAACTATAGAGGCTATAAATGAGGCTATAAAAGATTTAAAAAAATCAAAAATAGGCTTTGGATCTATTTATGCTGCCGATTTCATTACAAATAGACTGGTTGGTGACTCAATTGGAACTCATGATCCTTTTTTGAGAGTAATCAAAATAATAAGAGATGATGGGAAAAAAGCTTCTATTTTTTCTTATTCTGCTCACGCTACTTGCTTTGGTCATAATCAAAGAGATTTAAGCGGAGACTATCCAAATAGTATTATTAATTTATTAGAAAAAAATAATGATGTTGATTTTGCTGTCTATGGTGCAGGAGCTGTTGGTAGTATGAGTCCTAGAACCAGATCTAAAAAGGGAGAAAAAAAAGTTGAAGAAATGAGTAGAGGGTTATATAGTTATATAAGTGATGCCTTAAGAAGTATGGGGTCTAGATACCATACTAAACTCTTTTCTGAAAAAATTGATATAGAGATGAGAGAACAATCATTTAAAATTAATTCGAAATTCATTATAAGACCTTGGATATTTAATTTTCTAGTAGGAGATTCACCAAAATATATTAGTTACTTAAGAATTGGAAATTTATTAATAGTTGGAACTCCATCTGACTTTTCAGGGGAACTTGTTGAGCCAATTGAAAAATCAATTTCAAATAAAGAATTAAATTTGATGATAAATAGTTTCAACGGTGGGTATGTAGGCTATATCACTGACGACAAATGGTATGATAAAAATGATATAAATACCTATGAGACTTACACAATGAACTGGTATGGTCCATATAATGGAACATATTTTAGTAAATTGATAAAAGAAGTTATTAATAAAAATGAAAAATATTAAAATAATTATACTAACTGTTTTATTTATAGCATTTAATATAAATAATCTTCATTCCAATGGGCAGTATGATTCTTTAAAGATCAAAATATCTCAAATGTTGATTTTTGGAATTCAAGATGTTCAGAAAGTGATGGAAGCAGATTCAATGTTAGAAAAATACTCTGAAAAACATCTAGGGGGGATAATTTTATTTGAGAAAAATATTGCTAAAAAAAGATCAACTAATCACCTTAAAGTTTTAATCGATGAAATTCAAAGAAACTCTCAAATCCCATCATTTATTGCTATTGATGAGGAGGGAGGGAAAGTTAATAGATTAAAGCCAATTTATGGATTCCATGAAACTAAGTCTGCAAAATATCTTGGAGACATTAATAATCTTGATTCTACATATTATTATGCCAAGCAAACTAGTGACTTACTAAAAGAATTAGGAATAAATGTAAATTTTGCACCTGTTGTAGACCTTGCAATAAATACTTCTAATTTTATTTATAAAGCAGAAAGAAGTTTTGGTAGAGATAGTGATAAAGTTTATTATCATTCAAGAAATTTTATTAATGCCCATATAGAAAATGATATAATTACAGTATTAAAACATTTCCCAGGACATGGGAGCTCAACTACAGATACTCACAAAGAATTTACAGATGTTTCTGACTCATGGATTGTAGAAGAATTATTTCCATATCATAAATTAATGCTGGAAAGTAAAGTTGATGGTATTATGACTAGTCATGTAGTAAATAGTAAAATAGATGACAGCATGTTACCTGCAACATTATCTGATAAAAGTATAAATAAATTATTAAGAGAATTTTTAGATTATGAAGGAGTTGTCTTTTCAGACGATATGCAGATGGGTGCAATTACGAGAAACTATGGACTAAAAGAGTCAATTGTTTATGCAATAAATGCTGGGGTTGATATTCTAATTTTTTCTAATAATCAATTATATAAAGATTTAGTATATCCAGATGAAGTTATTGAAATAATTGAAGAAGGGGTAAGAGATGGAGAAATTTCATTACTTAGAATAAATGAATCATTTAAAAGAATTCAGAATTTGAAAAAGAAGATAAACCTTATTAATTAGGATTATAAACAGAAGCTGCGTTTTTATAAATTGACTCTTTATCTAATGTCATTTTCTTAGTCTTCTTATCTACATATAGTTGCATCTGATCTGTATAATGTGGACTACTTGGGTTTGATGAACTCCCGTATGGTATTACAGTCTCTATTTCAGGTCCATCTTCAGTGTATTTAATCAGCATAATATAAGATTCACCGGATACGGCTCTTACTTTTCCATCTTTCATTCCTATAGAGTATGTAGGAGCAATCATATCTATTAGTCCAGATACTGGTAGACTCTTGTCTCCCCGAATATGCCTTTGAATATCTCCCAGCTCAATATCTAATTTACCAAAATTCTTCATCAAGTGATCACTTGTCTTTTCGAGAGCATCTAAATGTAATTTAATATCAATGGTATCTTCTACATCTATTTCATTCTCTGACAAAAGATCAAGCATATAACTGTAGAATAGGCTCCACTGAGCTGCACCAATATTTTCTATATTTCCTCTCCTATCCCAGTTTTGGATTAGACTAATAAGATTTTCATAATCAGGAAATTCTGATTTTTTTAGATCAAATATTTGACTAATATTTCCTATATACATAATAGAATCAGGATATTGCTGATCGTATTTAATTTCTTTGAAATCCTCATAGCTTAGTTTATCATAGTCGGATATAAGCTCCATAAATCTAACACTTCTATTATTTTCTTGCTCCATAAAACTAAACGTAGAATTGTAATCCTCTTCTTTCAGATTTTCATCATCAGCCGTAGAATTAAAAGGCGAATTATTAGTATTAAAAATATAGCCACTTTCAGGATTAATCATTTTCGGTAAGTCCTCGTATGGATGATAATCATCCAATATCAAAGATGATTTATCTCCAAGTATAAGTTCTCTCCAGTCAACTAGAGAATCCCTAACTGAGAGTCTAGCATTACTCATATAAAAAATATTATCATCTTTATCTGCGTAGACAATATTAAATCTTGGTATTCCTAGAAGTTTTAATGCAGACTCAAATTCCTGAAAATTTCTTGATTTACTCATTCTAAGCCACTGTTCTATTGCGCTAATATTATTTAGTGACTGTGAAAAAAAGGCAAAGTGACCCTTATCATTTTTAATCACTGGCCCAAAATCTGACCATATAACTTTTCTTTTAATTGAGAACTTAATACCTAAAAAGGCTTTAACCTTAAGTTTTACTGTTTCTATTTCAAATTTTTTCCATTCGTCATCAATTCGATAAAGTTCGTCATCATAAGGATTTATAACAAGTTGATATATATCATTCATGTCTGGGTAGTTGTAGGTGTGTGTCCATCCAAGATTTTCGTTAGTACCTATTACGGGTAATGGAAGGCCTGGAAATAAACCACCAAGAATGTTCCAACCCTCATCGCTATTAACATGGGCCTCGTACCAAGAAAATGGTCCTTCTAGTGGTTGGTGTGTGTTAACATTTAAATATGTTTTTCCATCTTTTGTCTTAGAGCTTTTAAAAGCGAAGCCGTTTGATCCAATTGAATTTCCAATATTGTCAACACCTGACATCTCGTCCAAAGGCTCAATCTTGTTATTAAATAATTGGCCTATAACATCTCCAGTATCCGAAAAAAGGTGTAGCATTAAATTAAGTCCAGTTAGGTAATCGTAGATTGATAATGGAAAAAAATTTTTGATAAGAACTTTGTTAGGATATTTCTTTGCATATGCATTTAATCCTTCAAGGTAACCGTAAATAACATTCAATCCTCCAGGAGATAAATTTTTAAGTTCTCGATCAGCAACCTGACGTGATCGAAGAAGATGTACAGCATAATCTAGAACAGCCCCTCCACCACCTTCAAGTTTACCTAGTAGACCTTTCGCAGGAAGAAATGTTTTTTGAATTGTCTCAAAATCATCCTCTGCATGAGCCCATGCTAATCCGAAGGCAGCTTCCTTATCCGTTTTACCATATATGTGAGGAATACCCCATTTATCTCTGACAATTTCAATATTTGAAGTATTCACTTGAGCGAATGAATGACTAGAAAAGAAAATAAGAAAAAGAAGAAATTTAAATCGGCACATTAACGTGTCTTTCAGCATGGTAAGATGAACGCACAAGAGGACCAGATTCAACATATTTAAGACCTCTTTTTAAACCTTCCTCTTTATACATAACAAAAATATCGGGACTTATAAAATCATCAACCTCAAGATGCATTTTAGTAGGCTGTAAATACTGACCTATAGTAAGAATATGTAAGCCATGTTCTACCATGTCATCCATTACTTTGAAAACCTCTTCTTTTGTTTCACCTAGACCTACCATTATTCCTGACTTTGTTCTTTTCCCTTTTTCTTTTGTAATTTTTATTTGCTCAAGACTTCTCTCATATTTTGCTTGAGGCCTAACTCTTTTATACAACCTTTCAACTGTTTCAATATTATGAGAAACTACTTCCTGACCTGGCTCTATCATTCTATCCAAAGCATCCCAATTTCCTCTAACATCCGGTATAAGAGTTTCTATAGTTGTCTCAGGAGATAACTTTTTTGTTAGGGCAACTGTTTGATACCAAATTTCAGCACCCCTATCCTTCAATTCATCTCTATTAACTGAAGTAATAACTGCATGTTTAACTCCCATTTTTTTAATAGCCTTGGCAACTCTCAAAGGCTCTTTATCGTCATACTCTGGTGGTCTACCAGTAGCAACTGCACAGAAAGTACAGCTTCTTGTACAGACGTTACCAAGTATCATAAATGTTGCAGTTCCTGCACCCCAGCATTCTCCCATATTTGGACAGTTTCCACTTTCGCATATAGTATGTAATTTATATTTATCTACTATATTCCTAACCTTTTTATATTCCTGTCCTACAGGTAATTTAACCCTAAGCCAATTTGGTTTTTTGAATCTTGGAATTTTAGATTTAATCTCTCCCATATTTTCAGCAATTTAAATCAAAGAATATAAATTTTAATACTTTCTACCATAGAATAGTGTGATGAATGCTGTTGGATAAAATGAGTAGTTTTTTGCAGTAGGCATAATAATAACTTCATTTGTAAAAATTTCTCCTAAAAAACCCACTTCTATAGCAGTAGCAGATTTGATTGAACCAAATTCAAAGTTAATTGCAGCTTTAAAATTTAATCCTGGTTTAATATTTATTTCATTTATACCTTCAAAAAAGCTTGCAGAACCTATTACGTTATTAAAAGTATGTATTGAAGAATCAAAACTTTCAATTTCCATTCTATTATTTCTACTATATTTTATATAATAAGGCATTAATAAACCTATAGAAGGACCTACAGCAACCTGGGCATTTACTCTGATCCCTTGCTGATCTTTTTTACTAACTATTATTAACTCTCTACCGTATTGTCCTCTTAATGAAAATAGATAATTTTTTTTACCCCAAACAAATGTTCTTCCATACCCCAGAGCAGATGAGTACTTGTTCTCCTTTGGATGTTTAATATTGACTAATTCAATACCAATAGTTTTATATAATTTATCAGAAATTCTATTAGAAAATTTTAGAACTCCACCACCAATCAAACCGCTCCATGAATTTTTATTTATTCCCCAATATCTTTCCTGTTCTGTTTCAAAATATTCTAAATCTTGAGAATAAATTGTTTCATAACTTGATAAAAGTATAAATGATAAAAGTATATATTTTTTCATATGTAAAATTACTAATATCTATATAACGAAAAAATAAGATTTTGATTTAGAAAAAAAAGAAAAATTTAGTTTATGTTTAAATTATGTATAATAAGCTTATAGTTATTCTATGTTTCATTTTCAGTTTTGAAGTAAAATCTCAGGAGTACCCTGATCCAAAAAGATTTTATAATGAAATAAAATCTGAATTAGAGGAAAGTCCATTTAAAAAATCTGATAAACCTCTTATTGTTTTCTCCGGTAGTTCTAGTATCAGATTTTGGATAGATTTAGATAAAGATTTTATAGAATATGATATTCTTAATAGAGGTTTTGGAGGGTCAATTTTTTCTGATTTAAATTATTTCATCAATGAGTTAATTATAAAGCATAACCCAGATTTAATAGTTTTATATGAAGGAGATAACGATATAGCTTTTAATATCCCAACTAAATATATATATGATGATTTTAAAAAATCATATGAATTAATAAGAAAAAAAAATGAGAATGTTCCAATAATATATATTGCTCCTAAACCTAGCCCTGCAAGGTGGGATAAGAAAAATAAATATGATGAATTAAATAATTTGATTAAAGAATTTTGTAAAATGAAACAAAGAACTTATTACTTTGATACATGGAGTATTATGATTGATAATGAAGGTAACATTCCAAAAAAATACTTCTGGACAGATATGCTGCATATGAACAAAAGTGGTTATCAGATCTGGAAAAAAAATTTAAAACCATTAATTAATAAAATTTTAAATAATGAACCATTCAATAATTAATAATTATGTAGGAGAGTTAAGAACTTCCTCAAAGCATATTAAATCCGGAGAGGAAATTATAACTGATGCACCAACTGATAATAATGGTAAAGGAGAAGCTTTCGCTCCAACTGATTTGGTGTCCTCTGCTCTTTGCAGCTGTATGACAACTGTAATGGGTATATGCGCAGAAAAAGGAGGATTTAAGATGCCTAATTCAAGTGCAAAAATCACAAAAATTATGAGTGCAGATCCAAGAAAAATTAAAGAGATAAAAGTTGAATTAAACTTCGAAGATAATTCTTTGACTGATACTCAAAAAAATAAACTAATTTTAGTCGGTAAAAATTGTCCAGTTGCAAAAAGTTTACATCCAGATATTAAACAAACTATTTTATTTAATTTCAAATAATTATTTTTAAAAAATGTCGAGCAAGATTTTTTCATTTTTTATTTTACTTATTATAAACCATATCTCATACTCTCAAAATAGTCTGAATGTAACGATTAATGGCTTAGAATCAGGTGACTCTGCGAATGTAAAACTCACAAAAGGGACAAATGTATTATTAGTAAAGAAAGCAAAAAATCCAATTGATAATTCTGTTCAAATTTCATTTAATAACCTTGAAACTGGTGAAGATTGGGTTATTGGAATAGACGCTCCAGGTTATTCCTATCCAACATCAAGTGTAATATCCATACCTTCAGTAACTCAAGTTTCAATAGATATTTCTAAATATTCATCCGATATTTTCGTTTATGAATGGCAGGATGACAGTAGTTTCGTAGGTCATGCAACTCAGACATATATAAATGAGCCTATAGAACTTATAGTTCTTAATGATACAGTACCTGTACCAATAGATTTTTCTTCTATTAAACTCCGTGAAGAATATGGAATAGTATTATCTAATGAAAATAAAGAATGGTCTGATGAAGATGCTTATAGACTATATTCAAATTTTGAAAGATTTGATGATGTAATAAGCCGTAAAACAGCGGAGAGAGAAGTAACAAATTTTCAGACTGGAGAGAACCTTAATTCTATTTGGATTTTAACAGATGAAGTACTTAATAATGATATAAATATTCAGACTATAGATAATATTAAATATATAACATTATCCTCATATTCACTTACATATGCTGAACCACTAACTGTTAGATTAGATGGTCTAAGGGGGAAATTTTTCTCAAAAAGGTTATATAAAGCATTACTTAGATATTTATCTGATTCAGGAAATAATAATGAAGTATTAGATAGAATTGCTCAGGATAGATTTGGGTTCAGTTGGATGATTTCTAATCAGGAGACTGCTGATTTGATGAATGAACCAGCAGATCATTTTCAAGAATTCTTCCCAGAAGAAAAACTAGAAATTCTTTCAATGTTTGAAGAATTACCAGAAGGGCTACACAGGTTAGAATGTAATAATTATTTAGTAAGAAGGATAAATGGTCAAAATAATCCAACTTTTTCAACAGCTCCTGCAATTGCTTGGACAAATGGAGTAATGGAGTTTATGGAAATTGCTTTTAGTAATGTCACCTCATCATATCTTCGAAGGTTAATTTTACATGAGAGGGCGCACTACTTATGGCAATGCTATATTGATCAAGAAACTAAAGATGCATGGATAGAAGTTGGTGGATGGTATGAAGACCCAACATCTCCATCAGGATGGAGTACATGGAATACTACAGAGTTTGTTTCTTCTTATGCTCATGAAAAAAATCCAAACGAAGATTTTGCAGAATCTATATCTTTTTATGTTGAAAATGTGGATGCTTTAAAGACAAGATCGATGAGTAAATATGAGTTTATTAGAGATAGAATTATGAGTGGAACTAGGTATATAGCTAAAATAAGAGACGACCTAACTTTCACAGTATATAATTTATTTCCAGATTATTTTTATCCAGGAAAGGTTATAGGAACTAAAGTTGAGGTAGTTGGAGAGCCTGAAGAAGATAAAACACTAAAATTTACAATAAAATTAAAATCTGACTCAGTAGAATTAGATGGAGCTACCGGAGCTCAAGTAAGATTTCATTCATCTATAGGTACTTTATTTGACATGTGGCTTTATCCCGTTAATGGAAGTATAGACTCTATTTTAACAGGTGAAAAGCCTATCAGTAAACTTGCAAAATCTGGATATTGGAGAGTTGTTAGTATAAATGTATGGGATAATGTAGGTAATACTAGACTCGAGAATACTAGTACTGTTGGTGTAAAAGCTTTTATTAATAACCCGCTTGAAGACATAGATCCAGCACAATATATATCTTATTCATTAGATACTATAACAGACTTTTTTCATGAAGCTGGTAATGAACTTTGGATCGATAATCCATCTGGGCCTAGTGTAGAATATAGGGCTTTAAAAGTACAACAATCATGGTATGATAAAAGTCCAATGGGTCGGTCACTAGCAAGACTAAATTTTAGAAATACTGCTGTATACTCTAAGGATGGTGCACAAAATTCTCCATGTGGGTCAGTGTATCCTTGTTTAGATTCAATTTTAAATGGATATAATTCAATAAAAAACTATACCATATACTTTGCGATTCCAGAGTACTTCCCATCTGACTATTATAGTATAACTTATTTAATGACTGAAGATATGGCGGGCAATATGTCTCACTCATATCTATCTGTTGATACTGCAAGTTTTAATGATGACCCTGCCAAAGGAATATACAAAGATTTAAGAGATAGTATTTACATAGAAACAACTTATCCAGATACATTAGCTCCTATAGCTAAAATTGATGTTGGGAAACTTACTATAAACGCTGAACCTGTAAATCCCATTAGTCCCGATGGAGAAACAAAAGTAGATATAAGTATTATAGTAAAAGACACTAGTAATTATTTTGGTCATGAAGCGTCTCTAACTAAAATAAATTATATATTAAGGGATCCTAAAGGTGTTGATCATACCTTTTCTTATTTTCCAGATGGAGGTAATGGTTTTGTAACCCTAACTCCTGATTCTGCTGCATATGAGTGGAAATCATATATAATGAATGCTAGACTTCCTAAAGGATCAACTCCTGGTTTATGGGGATTATCTGAAGTACTTCTCTGGGATAAAGCAGGAAATCAAAGAAGATACTCTTTTGTAGAATATGTAAGATTTGATGTATCTGCATCAGATATAGAACTTACTTCCCCTCTTTACGCTGAGATAACAGATAAAGTAGTTAATGCATCAAAC
>MDSY01104312.1_pt1 | contig 10282 bp, 2 predicted proteins | sample 811131 | NCBI WGS metagenome assembly MDSY01 (sample SAMN05326643, study PRJNA326480) | marine metagenome | isolation source: seawater | place: Atlantic Ocean: South West | collected 2010
AAAAAGTATCACCTTCTATTTCTTTATCTATCTCTGTCAAATATAATTTATCTACATATGGTTTATTAATATAGTAATTATATATACTCTCTCCTCCACATATCCATATATTTGGATAAATTTTCTGTATTCTTACCAACTCATCTATTGTTGGTATTTCAGGATATGATAACGTTGCTCTTGTTGCAAAAACATTTTTTTTTGTCACTACATAACACCCTCTATCTGACAATGGTTCAGGATATGTAGGCAAACTTTGCCAAGTTTTTCTTCCCATCAAACAAGCGTGTCTACCTTTCAAAGCACCATTCGTTTGACCTGTTGTTGTATCTTTAAAATATTTGAGTTCACCGGGTATTTTCCAAGGTAAACTACCATTTAGCCCAATTACTCGATTTTTAGAAATAGCTGCAATTATATTAATGCTCATTTTTGATATATATATAATCATGTATTTATATATATATTCATGAATATTATACACTTACATGAAAAAAAAGAAACTGCTAGCGAATTAAATATATATAATGATGATACTATCTTTATGATCAAAAAAAAAATTATAAATCATTTTAACAAAAATCATTCACAAAAAAAATCTATAAATGAAATTTATTTATTTACTGAACTTTCTCAAAATCTTAATGATAATATCATAATTGATTTATTTGAAAAATTTTCAACAGAAAGTATTATGTTAACAAATAATATTAATATACTTAATAAAAATTTAAATTTAAATTTACCAATGGAACAAAGTATGACATTTGAAAGCTTTAAAAAAGCTTTTAATAAAATTAATAATATCAAAATAAAAAAAACTATTGGACAACAGTTATCCTTTAAAGGTAATTATCAATATATCACAAATCCATATCAGTTTTCATTGGATAATAAAATTTCAAGAAGTGATGATAATATCGTATTGACACAAGATAAATTTCTATTATTCAAATACGGAAACAATATTCAAAACATTTATTATGTTTTTGCTGACGAAGTTTTGGAAAAGGTTTCAAATGAAGATTTACAATTTTATATTTTAAAATTGTATTTTCCAAAATTATTTAAGGATGACAATATAAAATCCTTAGAAGATCTAAAAGATAAACAACCAAAAATAAATGACAAATTAAACGATAATTTGATGAAATTAATTAATTTTTATCATAAAGACCACGCAATGGAAAAAAATATTAAATCTCATATATCAACAATACAACTAACTATTCACCCGGAAAGTAATATATTTATTCCATTAGATGTAATATTTAAACTCATCTCTTCTTCAAAAGACATGCCATTAATTAAATTTTCTCCAAAATCAAACATTGAAGATATTTATCGTTTATATGTTGGCAATAATATAAATGAAAGTGGAAATAAAATACCAACAATAATAACCGATAATAAATATTCAAAAAAAGTTATTCGCAAAGTTAGTTTCAAAAAATTAAACACTATAAATACTGTTGGTTTTTATATTACTATAAATGATAAAAGAATAAAAGAAGAAATATTTTGTGAAATTCATGATAATGGTAATATTATAATAAACATTAAATTAAAAAAAGATAACACTGATATTATTTATATTGAATCACTTATTAAAAAATCATTGAATGATAAAATAATAACACCACTCAATTCCTTTTTAAATATATCAGGCTATAGTTTTCCGTTATTTAAATCATTATATGACAAAAATATCGAAGTTAATTCTATTAATTTTATGATTACAAATTTGAAAGTACCTTTGAAATTAGATATCAATAAATTTTCCAATTGTCTTTCAAATGTATTTACAATTCGAGAAGGTGAATTCACAAAAGATACTGATATATTAAAACTCATTTTCAAAAAAGTTTCATCTTATAATGAAATGAATGATATCGAATCTTTTATTACAATTCAAGAAAGAAAAGGTAAATCAGCAGCTACAATAAGAGATTTATTAATGGATAATTTTAATATTACCAAAGATAAAGCTGTTGATTATTATACAAATTGGAGCAGAGAGGTAGAAGTTCAAACAGACGCCTTTTCAAACAAAAAAATACATATTTTAAACAATCCCGGATTCGATGTTGATATTAAAGTTGTAAGAAAAGCAGGTAAAGAAAAAGAAATGGTTATAAATTACAATGATATAAATGATGTAAATTATATCAAATTTTTGAAAAAGTATTCCAAAATATTAATCATGATAATTAATGATGATATGAATGATACTGTGAAAGAAATGTGTAAAAAGAAAGTAAAAGAAGAAAAAATCGAAGAAATCAATCAAATTACAATAGAAGAAGTAGTCGAAGAAATGAATGAAGATAACGAACAACAACAAAATGAGGTAAATAGATTGATGGATTCTGATGAAGAAGCAAGTTCTGATGGAGAAGAAATTTCAGAAGATGAATCTTCCAGTGATAGCGAGAGCGATAGTAGTGATAGCGATATTGATGATAGTTTTATGAGCGGTGGAATGATGGGACAAAAACAACAAGAGGGACAATTATATCCACAAGACCCAGTTAAAGAGGGTCATAATTTTGTACCGGGAAAACTTGTAACTTGGCAGGATGGTGAAGATATAATGACTGGTCGAATTGTGGAGGGACCTATTGCGATGTCAGAAGACAATCCACTTTTGGAAAATCATATCGAAGACCCCGAAGAAGGTGTAGCTCATTGGGTTTGGAAAGTTATTACACTTGATGATTACGGGAATGAAGAAGAAGTATTAGTATTTGATCGAGAAATTGAACCGGTGATGGAACCAGTAGATCAAGGAGAAGGTAAACAACAACATGGCGGAATGGAGTCATCTGATACTGGAAGTAATTCAGAAATCACGGGTATAATGACACAACAACCTCAATTTGTTCCTATTAATGAATTGGTTGAAAATGAATATTATAAATTTCAATCTTTGACTGTGAATTTTACAACTTTTCAACAAAGTATGGATACACATACACATATGAAATTTACTCAAACAGAAAGCAATATGAATTATTTTACCAGTCCAAATGGTTCTGTAATTTCTATGCCATCCAATAATACTTTTTTTGCTGGATCATTACAAAAATGTGATTGTTATCTATGTACTAATAGAGGAAGAACGCCATCGTTTGGAGGAGGTAAAATATGTAAAATGGTAGGAGGTAATAGGTCTTACTATCCGACAGGTAAAGTGATAAAAGCAATTAAAAACATTCCAGATGAAAAACTAATTATTATTCAATCAAATAGAAAAAGAAAACGACCACAAAAAGGTGGAAGAATACCAATAAAACATGTAGAAGGAATAAAAGAAGAAGAAGAAGATCCTGCTACACATATACCAGATGATGCAAACGTCCCTTTCCAATTGGAAACTGCTTTTCAAGAAATGGGTTTTCCATTTGCTGATTTGGAAAGAGCTGGTTTCCTAACTCCAGAATGGATAAATGAAGATAGCGATGTTATAAGTGATATTGAAGAAGAAGAGGAAGAGGATGAAGCGGGATATGATTTATCATTACAACCAGATGAGGGTATTAATGGGGGTGCGAAAAAAAGAAATCTAGGTATTTCTTTATCAGGTAAAAATAATTTTATATTAAATAAACTAAGAAATTCTATACCAGATTATATATTAAAAGAAAATGTTCCGGGATTCTTAGCGTATGCTAGAGCGTGTCCTTCAAATGTTAGAAGAGTTCCAATATTATTAAGTAAAAAAGAAATAGAAAAATTAGGCGGAATTACAAAAAAGACATTGAAATCAAAAATAGGAGAAGTAAAAGCAGATGTTGTTAATAATTATGTAATAAATACAATACCAGAAGAAGATGGTGGATATTCTTATATGTGTCCTAGATTTTGGTGCTTTAAAGAAAATAAACCATTAACTATGGAGGAGTTAGAAGCCGGTGAGTGTGGCGGTATTGATAAATTGGCACCTATTAGATCAAGCACAGGTAAATTATTGAAAGAAATGCCAAAAGATAAAAATATATTTGAATTTACAGATGCTACGTATCATAAATATCAAGGCGACCCATTTGCGGAAAAAGATAGCGATGAATATAAAAAATGGAGGAATAACTATATACAATATTATCCGGGAGTTTTGAAAAAGAATTCGAAAGATAAAGAACCGCCTTGTTGTGTGATAAAAGATGTATTTATAAAACAGAAATTAAAAAAGAAGAAAATTAGAAAAGTAGATTGGGAAACTAGTCATGCTCCTTTGAAAAAATCAGGTTTATTAAAAGAAGGGTCGTTGGGATATATACCAGATTCATTACAATTTTTTTTGAAATATCCAAATGAATTATGTTACGATACATCAAATGGAGTTAGAAATCAAAATTTAAAAAAAGGCAAATGGTGTTTATTAAGATTGGGAATATCATCGAGTAGTGAAGAAGAAGACGATAGTTTTATAAAAAGTATTAATAATTTGATAAATGATAATAATTATACAACAAATCTAAAAAAATACTTTGATGTAGAAAAAAAGCAAGATTTTTATGACCAGAAAGATATAATTAGAGAAAAAATAAAGAAAATATCATTGGTTAAATTTTTAATAGCAAATAAAGGTAATTTATATGAAATATTTTCAGATAGGATATATGATAGAAGAGAAACAAAAGCAATGATATTACAATATTATTATAGACAAAAGAGAGATTGGAAAAAATTCAGCGAAGATGATAAACAATTTATAAGTCATCTAAGGCGGAGAGGTAAGAAAACGGAGATTATGAAAATAATTAAAGCTAGAAAGAATTTTGTAGATTATATATTGAATGGGAAAAATATTAATTTTGAATATTTATGGGATTTGATATGTTTGCCAAAGGAAAAAGGTGGGTTAATATTTAAAAATGGAATAAATATGTTAATATTTAATGATCCAATTGATGATGTTAATAATAAAATAGAAGTTATATGTCCAAGAATAGGTAATACAACGGAAGATTATGTGTTTAAGAAAGATGTTCCGACGATAATGTTATATAGTAAAAATAATAAATATCAACCATTAGTGTTAGTGAAATCTTTAAAGGAATATAACAAATATAAAGTGAAGAAACATTTTAAAGATTTTCAATTATTTGGAAATCAAACCGAATTAATAATTAAAGATATAATTAGGATGATAAAGAAAGAATGCAATGTATTACCAAGTATGCCTGAAAAATATGAATATAGTATGAATATAACATTAGAAGAATTAAAAGAACAATTATATAAGAAAGATATTAGAATAGAAAAACAAATAATAAATGATTTTTATAAAGTAATAGGAGTAATAACAAAGGAAGATAGTATTTATATTCCAATATATCCATCTCCAATAGATAAAGAAATGAATTATGAATTTTTTTATTCTGATTTTATGAATAATGCAATAAAAATGGATGAAATAATACAAGGATTGAAAAATTTAGATATTAAATTAAAGTATAAAAAAGATGATAAAGACGTTAAATTGAATATAAAAAGTATATTAGTTAAGAATGATATTGGTATTGGTTTAATATCAAATACAAATCAATTAATAATAACTTTACCAGAAAATAATTGGAATATAATAAGAGATGAATATAAACTAGATGTTAGAATAGATAATAAACAAGATTATGAAATAGATAGAACGGTAATGAGAGAATCTCATTTAAAAGATGATGAAAGAATTGAAACTTTAAAAAAAATTAAGTTAGAAAAGGTTTTGTATAAAAATTTCAGGAATGCCTTTAAAATATATATAAATGATAATGTCAATGAAATGAAATTGAAGGAAATAAAAAATATATTAGAAAAGAATCATGATGGTGAGAAAATGTTAAATTATTTTGATAAATATGAAAAGATGGAAGAAATGATAGATGAATTTATAGAAAAAAATATAAGTTGGACAATAAATGATTACAATATTTACTATAAATTATTAAATGAAGAATTGAAAAAGGAAGAAAATATACATAAAGATTTTGATAGTATAGTATTAGAGGATGATGAAGGAAAACTATATCTGAATAAGAAAAATATGATAACCGGTGGAGATAATCAAAAAATATATAAACATAAACTATTAAATGAGCTGATTAAGTATAAAGTAATACAGAAATATTTGTTATCAAGAAATCTATTAATAAACTTTGATAAATTAGAATATAAAATATCAAAACAAGAAATAATATTGTTAGAATCATCATTAATAAAAGGGATACCAGAATGGATAAATAATAAAAATATAGAATTAGAAGAATGGATTAAAAATATGAATATATTTGATAATTACAATACATCAACCGGTAAAGAAAATTATACAGACAATTATAATTTAAAAATATCAAAAAATGTGGAAGAGGAGGAGGAAGAAGAGGATGATTTTGATATATATGATCTAGGAGATGAAACTGTAAAAAGTGTAGAGAAAAAGAATAAGAAAGAAAGAAAGAAAACAATTATAACAGATAAAAAACAAGGTTATAGAAATGATAAAGTTACAATAAAATCAGATACATATAGAAAATCATATTATAGATTAAATAAGAATTCTTTCAGATATGACGAATATATTAAAGAATGGATGAATGGAAAAAGAGAAGAATTATCGTATATTACTATTGATGAAGATAAGATGCTTGATTTAATATTTAGAATGAAAAAAGGTAATGAGGAATTAAAGAAAAACATAGAATTTTTGATGAATACAAATAAGAAAAAGCAAAATGAGGAGAGAGTGTATAGATTAATTCCAAAAAAAGAAGATGGATTAAAAGGGAGAGATTGGTTAGATTATATTAATAATATAGCAGAAGGTAAATTTGAAGATTATAAGATTGTTAAAAAGTTTATAGAATATTATGAAAAATACAATTTGAAAAACTTGGGAGGTAAAATAGTAGGGATAAAAATGAAAGATAGACCGGTAACAAAAGATCCAAGATTTATGTTGAAAGAATGGAAAATGATGTTTAATAAATTTAGCTATGAAGAAGATTTTTTGGAAGAATCAAAACAATTTATAGAATACAATAATAACATGAAATAATATTAATGTCTTCTGAATAAAGATATTCGGAATGGTGATTGAATTGGTGTAGGTGATTGACTACTATTACGATTAGGCGGAGTTCTTGGTAAAGAATATGTACTTTCAAAAGGATTATTAATTTCCGGAGAATAATTAATATCTGATAAATCATCATCGCTCTCACTTGAAATAGATTGAACTTCTAAATCATCTTGTTGACTTTCTATTATTTCCATTTCAAAATTGTTTATAGTAGTAGGAGATGAGACAGGAGGAACAATTGATTGTTGATTAGGAAGAGGAGGAGCTTCTAAGTCAGTATTGGTAATCATGATATTAGGTACGGGTATTTGAGTATGACTATCTACAAAAGTATTAAGATTTACACCACGGATATAGAAAGCAGAATTAGATGAATTATCGAAATATTCTTTTAATAATTTTTTACATCTTTCATAACTACACTTTTTTTTTAATGGGTTACAAGAAAATTTACTAATACAATGATAATGTAATATAGAGGACAATTCTCTGATATAAAATTTTTTTCTTCTATGAGTAATAGAAGTAGGTAGATAAAAGTAATTTATATCTTTTTCATATTCGACGAGCATATTATTTATTTCATCATATAATTCATGGATACTGCCGGATTTTATAAAATTACTAATACAAATATCTTTTAATAAAGGGAAATTAATATAAATAAATGTATCAATGCAAAAATCAATTTTAAAGAAAGATAATATCATAGAATTCATAATAAATTTGGAATCTAATATTGAAAAAAATAAATTATAAAGATTATATTTTTTAAAAGGGATATTGGTAAATGGATTTTTAAGTTCACTTGGTTTTACAAATAAACCTTCATTTTTTGTCAAACAATCATTCCATAAATTAATAATATTAGCAATTCGGAAATCATAAATAGTATTATCGATAAATAATGATACTTTTTGATTATCCGGGAAATCAGTAAGAGGGTTTAAATAAAGGTCTTCAGTAGTAACATGGTTTGCTTTTTTTACTTTTCTTAGATAAATGAGTCTTTTGAAAGAATTTTTGATTTTTTTTGCTTTGGTATATAATGTTTTCATATCTTCTTGTTTGTTTTTAAAAGCATCTGATATGATATAATGAAAATAAAAAGATATATCACTTATGTGAATACCGCAATTAGATTCAATAAAATAATCGTTTATTGTATCAGGTAAATAAATATTTGATTTTTTACTAAGATGTTGTATAATCCATAATAAAGGTTGTTTGTTCATACTTATAATAGATTAATAAAATATAATGTTTAATATTTTATTAATTTAAAAATCTATCTCATAATCGTCATCCATTACATCAACAGCGGCTGAGTTATCTAAAGTATCATCGATGATTATATTTGTATTAGAACAATAATCGTTATCTCCCATTAAATCATTGTCTACATTATCAGCTTTATCTACATATTTTTCTTCCAATTCATAAAATTCTTCTTGATTAAGTAATATTTGGAAAGAACCGGTTCCAAAATATCCTTCTTGTCCACACATAACATTCGCACTTACACCAGTCATTAAATCAAGTTCAGCGTGTTTTGCTGCCTTCAAAAACATTTCCGGTGTCTCTTCAAAACTAGCCTTTGCTATAGGACCTATATCATCATTATTAATTCCATGTCTGAAAATACTAACCATTTTTTTTGTAGCAGTCATTCTATCACATAACATACTAGTATGATGATAATTAATATATCTACCATCAAAACCATCCATTAATTCGTTATGAATACATTGTCTAGCTGCTTCTATTCCCAAAACTTTATATACTTCTTGAATATCATTACTAATAGTTTTTTTATAATCTATTTCATCTAATGCTAATATGTCGATTAAATTAGTTCCTATAGTATCTAAAACCCATACAGTATTAGAAGTATAATTACCATCTTGTAATTTCAAAACATTTGGTTTTTTTCTTAATATTACCTTTGGTATATTTTTAACTCCTCTAAGAATAATATTGTTTAATATTGTTTCTTGTATTTGTTTTAATTTATATATATTATCCGTTTGATCAATAGACTTCTTTTTAATATTATTAGGAAATTCTTGTAATCTAATTCTAAATACTAAGTTATCGGAATTAAAATCACTGAATACACATTTAATAGCTGTAGTTGGTTTTAAACTATTTTTTATAGAGAAATGAACATCATCCGTATTAATACCTTTTTCAAGCATATTTTCTTTTGATAATTCAATTCTAATAATCCATTTTGAAAATGTTACTTCCTCTTTATCTTTTTGAACACCACACTCATTTAATAATTGTTCAAACTCTAAAAACTGTTGTAATAATACTTGGTCTTCTTTTATCCTAGTTTCTCCTATTTTTGGGTCAAAACAAATACTAACACTATTGGTAACATCTTTTAAACAAGTATATTCTAATTTATACTTCAGCTCTAATGCTTTAGATTGGTTCATTTCATCATCATTTTTTAATCTAATTGTAACAGAAGGTTGTTTTGGATTTTCACTTAGTGATAATATTTCTTCAATTCTAGGCACACCTCGTGTTACATTACTCTTACTTGCTACACCAGCAAAATGAAATGTGTTCAAAGTCATTTGAGTAGTAGGTTCACCTATACTTTGTGCAGCTATCAATCCTACCATTTCACCCGGATTCACAATTGCTTTTTTATAATTATGTATTAATTCTTCAACCAATAATGTTATACCTTTTTTATTGAAATGATGTTTTGTTAATAATACAGTAGGAGACAAAGACCAACACCATAATAATTCAAATAATTTATTTGGTTTTGCTTTACCAGAATAATTTGTCAAATATTCATAAGCTTTATCGAATTTTTTATATACATCCATAGGTGTAATGTCAATAAAGAATGTTTTTTTAATATGTAATCGATTTTTTATATTATTAATTATTCTTTCAAAATGAACCGGAATATATATATTTATCTCATCTTCATTATTAAATACATTTTTTGCTACTTCACTTCTTGATTTAATAATTTTATTTATCACCTGTTTAGTTTTACTTGCCAATTCATTTTTTTGTTTACCCATTTTAGTAACCGTAGCTTTTGTAAATGAAATATTATTTATTTCACTTAATTCCGGCATTTGAAAATGCTCAAATATTTCTTCCAATGACTTTTTTATGATAGGAAAACTTTGTTTTTCACATTTTGTTGTCACTATTGAATCATCACCATAA
>MDSY01066243.1_pt1 | contig 10281 bp, 3 predicted proteins | sample 811131 | NCBI WGS metagenome assembly MDSY01 (sample SAMN05326643, study PRJNA326480) | marine metagenome | isolation source: seawater | place: Atlantic Ocean: South West | collected 2010
CTAAGATACGGTCTTTCGATTGCCGGCTTCACACGACGTCCGAGATGGCTGTTGACAGCTTCGCCCCTTCACCCCTCTGAAGGACCCGCTGCAGGAGCTTTACGACCGGTTGAGTGCTGAGATCGGAACCTTCATCGCTGCCAAGGAACCCGATGCGACTGATCTGCCGCCCGTGGGTCGTTCACGCGATTTAAACAAAGCGGACTTCACGGTGCAATGGTCAAGGTTCTGCGCCGCCAGGAAAGTCAACTCCGTTGCGTACGTCAAGGAACTAGGCGAGGGCCTTCAAGCCAAGATCGAATCAGGCGAGATGCAAGGCCTGATCGTAAAAGTGCAAGCAGTCGGGCCATACCTCAATCTCTTCGTCAACCGCGCGAAGGTGTTCTCGTTGGTGCTGAACCTGGTGCAGGCCACCGGCACGAAATACGGCCACACCGACCACGCGCAAAACAAGAAGGTGATAATCGAACACACCTCATCCAACCCCAACGCGCCGCTTCACATCGGGAACTTGCGCAACGTCATGATCGGCGCGCACCTGGCGAAGATGCAGCAGGCTTGTGGGTGGGACGTGACGCAGGCGTTTTACGTCAACGACCTCGGCGCGCAGATCGGGTTAACCGCCCTGGCGTACTCGCGAATCTACGACAAAATCAAACCGTACATGAAGATCGACCACTGGATCGGCGCGATGTACGCGGTGATGAACACGTGCCAGGAGCTGCAGGTGGTGGGGGTTGACTTCGGCGAGCTGGAAGACGCGTGCGAGAAGGGCAAGGACGCGGTGGATGCGTTGATGGCAACCTCGCTCGCCGCCGTCGCCGGCGACGAAAAGAAAACCAAAGGCGTCGCGGAGTACTTCGACATCTATCAGGACTTGCGAGAACGGTTCGAGCCGATGATGGTTGTGATGATTGCCGATATCCGGTCGATTGACAACATCAAAGTGGAAGCCGGGAAGTTGAACCTGGCGTACGAAAAACAAGAGGAGTGGGCGATTAAAATTTTCCGTAAGATGGTCGTGGACTGTCTCACGGGCGTGCAGCAGACCCTGTCAACGTATAACGTGCAGCACGACGTGTTCGATTTCGAGTCCGAGCTCGGGTGGGAAGGCTCAAACGACAAGGTGCTTGAGATCATGAAGAATTCCGACTACTTTGTTCCCCAAACGCAGTGCAACGAGCAAGGCGTTCCCCAAGGCGCGTATTTGGACATGAGCACGTTCCTTCAGGAACAGGGGTTCAGAATCGGCAAGGGGGGCTATCAAAAGGAGTACCCCCCGTTGTACGTGTTACGGCCAGACGGCTCCACCCTGTACACATACCGCGACATCGTGTACTCGTTCAAAAAAGCCACGCGTTCGGATTTGATTTTGAACATCATCTGCTCGGAGCAAGAGCTGGCGCAACAGAAAGTGTCATTAGGGATGATGATGATGAACCCCGAGATGAAGGGCCGGCAGTACCACTTGAGTTACGATTTAGTCAAGCTCACGACTGGCAAGATGAGTGGCAGGCGAGGCCGGTATTTATTGGCCGACGACCTGTACGACGACTTGAAGACCGTGATCAAGGAGAAGATGGGCAAGAAGTTCAAGGAAAAAGGGGAGGACGTCACGCCTGAATTTTTCGAACAAGTCACGCACGAAGTTTCCACCGCCGCGATGAAGTACGCGTTGCTCTCCGTCGGGTGCTTGACGCAGATCAACTTTGATATCGCGAAAATCACCGACTTTGAAGACGCGAGTGCGCCGTTCATTCTGTACAACAGCACTAGAGTCGCCTCGGTGGTCCGTAAATTCGAGAAGAAAGTCGAGGAGGGCAAGGTGCCGTCGTTGCCTGAATTGAACGCGTGCGACTGCGCCAAGATTGACAATGAAAAGGAGTGGGAAATCCTGATGGAGTTCGTGTTGCCTTTCGCGTCGATGATCCGAGACGGCGCGTCGCCCGTGCTTCCCGAGCCCCCGCTGCTTCCGCAGTACGGCACGCACAAGGTGTGCGACTTCCTGAACCACATGGTGCGCGCACTGAGCGCGTACTACGGACCGACGGGCGTGCGGATTTTGCCGGTGGACTCGCAGCTTGAAGCCGGGGACTGGGATGGCGCCGACGCGATGCACGCTAGGGTGCACCTGTGCAAAGCGTTCAAGCAGGTAATCGACAACGGACTCAGGCTGCTCATGATCGAGCCGCTGGAGAGGATGTAGGTGGGTGGTTTTGTTTTGGAGAGGAGTGTGGGCTTTGGAATGAAAAATATTCACAAAAACAAGAGACTGGAATACATACCCGACTCACAAAGAAATTCGAAATACGAATCCATGACTGTTTACTCGAGTACCTGTGACCGACTTTCCACCTGTTTTCTCGATGAGATTGTTTTTCATCACTGCCTTCGCCGTACCTCTCGTTCTTATTGGCCGCGCGTCCTTCGAGGAAGACGTAAGGAACGCCATCATGCAAATCTTCGTGAAGACCCGTAAGTGCCGCGAACGCGATCCCGTTTGCACTGTCGAGTCGTCGTCGGCGTCGACGATGCGGTCGCGACCCACGGCATTTTTTTCGCTCTGCAGCGTTAGGGTTTAAGCCCGCTGAGCGGTTCTCGCCATCCGGGAACCACGCTGTTAGCTACCCTCGACGTGATGTGAGGACTCGAAAAGCGCGTGGCGTCATCGCACGCGCATGGTCAACTCATCCGCGTCGTCAGAAGTGGCATCGCGTGGTCCTGGGTAGCAGCCGCGCGGTGCTCCGCGTCCGCGTCGAAGCGAAACTTTCATCGCTTTGTTTTCACTCATGGAGGTCGCTCGCTGACCACGCCCCTCCCCCTCCTCCCCCTCCCCCTTCCTCACCTCACAGTCACGGGTAAGACCATCACCCTGGAGGTGGAGTCTTCGGACACCATCGACAACGTGAAGGCGAAAATCCAGGACAAGGAGGGTATCCCCCCTGACCAGCAGCGCCTCATCTTCGCGGGCAAGCAGCTCGAAGATGGCCGCACCCTCGCAGATTACAACATCCAGAAGGAATCCACGCTCCACCTGGTGCTCCGCCTGCGCGGTGGGATCATCGAGCCCTCCCTCGTGGTCCTCGCGCGCAAGACGAACGTCGACAAGATGATCTGCCGCAAGTGAGTACCTGCGCCTAACGCGAAAACCCGCCTCCCAATCTTTTAGAATGCTTTCTCGACAAGCACAAGGGCCATAAAGTTTGTCTTGATGGACCCTCTATTCTCTCAAGTCGAAAAACGGACCCGAGAATCAACTTCAGACTGCCCTTTCACTTTACCGTGTGGTGGATCTTCCTGCCTCGCGGTCATTCCGGGTAGTCAAATGCTACGCCAACCCAAACTCGATCGTCCCTCCCTCCGCGACGCGCGCTGACCTCCGCGTCTCTCCCTCGCTTCCCTCATCAGGTGCTACGCCCGCCTCCACCAGCGCGCCGTGAACTGCCGTAAGAAGAAGTGCGGGCACACCAACCAGCTCCGCATCAAGAAGAAGCTGAAGTAAATACTTTGCTTCAGAGGGTTCGGGGTTGTTGGAGAGCGTTTGCGCGACCGGCGATAAGCTCTTCGCCAGACAAGCCTATAGCGTAGTGTGTGATTCGCCGTGGCCACGTGCGGATCATTGTAATGCACTGAAACTATGGACACCACGACGCAATTCTCGACAAAGCTCTCGACACGACTTAGACACGACTCCGGACCCTCCCTCAACCCAGCTTTCTCAAACACTGACGCGAAAACCCACACCAGTCGAAATCAATTCTCATTTTTCGTGTCCCGTTTTTCAGTGTTTGGCGCGCAACAGTGCGCCAGCGCCATGGCGAACGAGATCGAGGTGGTCGAGCTGCTCGACAGCAGCGAGGATGAGGCTGCCCCGATGGAAGCGGACGATGTTGAGGTCCGAGTAGTCGACGCTGAACGCGAGATACGCGCCCCCGAGGGTGCGGCTGGCGCTGCTGCGGACGACGATGAGATCGTCATTACAGGTACGTGCGAAAGATTGTTGGCACCTCTCCATCCATCTCGCGTCGTGCTCCCCCTCCGTATCGCCGCTCCCTTCTCCACGTATCGTCGTGACCGCACGTCGATACGACACCGCGATGTTCGTATCCGATACGACTCGCGATGGGTCTTTCCTTGAGGCAACGCATCGGATCTCACGACGTGCGATCTCACACGCTTTCTTCCTTCAAACTCGTCTCACCCCCCCTCCTCGACTTCTCAGGCATGGTGGGCGACGACGCCCTGGTGGACTACCCGCACCCGCGACACGCGTGTGCGGTGTTCAAGTTCGACACCACGAGCCACATCACGCACTGCCCCAACTGCTGGTACGCAAGAACAGCCTCCCCCTCCGCGATGTTGGCCTCGTTTCTCAGTCTCTTCTTCCGAGAGACGGGGTGCCCAGTTCTAGCTGGCGCGGCAAGAACATTTCTTTTTTTACACCGCGAGCGCGACGCTCCGGATTCAAACACACCAACATTTCTGACCTCTTATCGTCGTACCCTTCCCCCCCAGGTGCTACTGCTGCGACGTTCAGGCGCCTTGCCCTGATTGGGCCGTGCACTGCGACGCGAAGGCTGGCGTACAGAAGTGGGACGCCATGCGCCGGACAATCCAGTCGCGCGGGGCCGGCGCGGCGGCGTGGCCGGTGCAAGGGTACAACGCCGCGGGCCACAACATCCCGTTGCCCAACCCCGCGCCTGTGCCCGCGATCCCGATCATGGACAAAATCGACGAGATGGCCACGCGCCCCGCGCTCGTGACGCAGATGCCGGATCCTAGGACGCTTCTGTCGGTGACCAGGCTGGGCACGGTGAAGATCCCAATCGCGCTTTGCGGCGGGTACACCGCGGCTGCGCTGAACTCCAAGCTCAACAACGGCGCGCCGTTCGGTGTGCGGTGCCTTTCGTACGACACCGCGCGCAAGTACATCGACGAGAAGATGGGCAACGGCAACAGTGCCGGTTACTTTGGGTTTTTAAACCTGCTAAACTCGGACGGCACGTCGTACTACGACCCGAAGGATCCCAAGTACCTGGAGCTGCTGCCCATGATGCGGCCCGGGGAACCACCGCTGCGCACGCACGTCTCCATGCGCGTGTTGGTGGTCGATTCGTGCGGTGACGTTCGTCCTCGTGACATCGCGGTGCAGGTTCCCGTAAGCGGCACGGTTGGCGACATCGTGCACGGCGTTCGCGCGCAGTGCGAAAAGTCCCTTTCAGCCGACTCGCAAGTCGTTTTAGCCAACGTGGTGTACCGCGCGGACAAGGACGTGAACCCCGCGGACCACGGGTACCCCCGGAGCGAATCAAAAATCACACGCGTGTACACCTCACTTGATGATTCGTTGTTGTCGAAACCGGCGCGCGAGGTGAAGGGTTTCGCACGCGATTTCACCGACAAGAGCGGGTACAAATGGGAACACCACAACCGCGGGCTGGGAATAGGGAAGCACGACCCGTGCCAGGGCGGGTTCCGTGACATTTTAGTAGCCTACGTTCTGCCCAAAGACACGAAGCGTCTCGCGGTGGTGAACCCCACGTACCACTTTGACTTCAAGGAAATCTCCGCCAACGCGAAGAAGCAACAGAAAGCGCTCACTGAGTACGACGCGAAGGCAACGGAACGGAAAGCGCAGAGAGAGGCGGACGACGCCGATTACCTGGCGAAGATGGGGGGTAGGTACGGGTACCACCACCGCCACGTACACACCGCCACGGACGAGTCATACGCCAGGTCGCAGCTGAAAAGGACACAGTACCTCGGGACCCTCGGCATCCCGATCGTGGTGCCGGCCGCGATGCTGGAGAAGGACCAGCCTTCTTTCATGGAAAAGAAGACATTCATCGTCGGCGGCGAAACACAAGACGCGGACGTCGCGCACAGAGTGAAGCGCATCCTTGAGTCGTGCGTCGTGAATGTCAGCGTACCTTCACCCAGCACTGCGTCCGGGTCCGCGGGCAAAGGCAAGCGACGCGCCGTGGCGGATGACGACGGCCCACCGAAGATCCACCTCCCCCTTCCGTTTCTGTTGCACACGGATACGCGCTCGCACCACACCAGTTTCACGATGTCCGATGCGGCGGCGCTGGACGATGTGCGGTTGCAAAAAGCCGTGGGCGCAAACGGCGAACCCGTCAAGGGAAGTTTCGCCAAGGCGCCGCGTGACATGACCGAGGGCTTCCTCACGATTGCGCCGTGGGACAAGAAAGGGTACCTGGTGCACGGCGTTACTTCTATTTTTGACTACGCCGCTATGACCCCCGAAGCGAAGGCTTTGGTCAAGAAGGATGTGAAGCTTCTTCCCGGCGGCGCGGAGAAGCTCGCCACGGCGGTGGCGGATGACAATTCCCTTCCCGAGTTGTACAAGCGCCAGTCTCTGGAAGACAAAGCAGCGGCGCGGTCCAATCGTTTGATTGAAGAGCTCATGCGCGCGTCTGTTTCTTTCCACATCGAAATCAAACCTATCGACTACGCGCGAAACCCAGCGGCGAGGCACCCTTCGCGTCTCCGCTGGAAACCGTTCCACCCCTTGGTGCGCACGGTCGTCAAGGTCAACCCCGTTCGAGGGTCTGCAGCTGCTGCCTCATCTTCCATGTCGCCGGCATCAACTGACGCTGAGCTTGAAATCCAAGTGTACGTGCGGAACGAAAACTTCAAGAAACCCGCGGACGAAGCCACGCGGCTTCGTCTGTTCAACGGACCGCTGTCCTGGACGTGTCGCTCGTTGCTGGACGCGCCGGCCGCGGCTCGCGTGGAGAACACATCTTCGTTGTTCTCGCAGCTCGCCAGGAACCAAAACAAGTGGACCTACTGGCACAGCGAGGATTTAACGACCGACGCGGCCGGGCACTACGGGTCCGCGGGGGGGTACTCACGCCACACCTCGGGCGGCACCAAAAGCGGTAACGGCGACGCGTTGCACGAAACCTTGACCACTTTGTTTTGGGGCGATAAACTGCGCGAGTTCCAAACGTTTTCGCAACGCGTGCGGGCGGATGGAGGCGCGCGGTCGATTCAGGAGTTTATGAAAAAACTCGAGATGCCCGGGCGAAACGCCGCAACGCAACCGGTTGGTCTCGCTGTTGAGATGCGGGAGTACCAGCTCCAATCGCTGGCTAGGATGCTGGAACTCGAGAACGCGCCGGGTGGGATGCGAGGAATGATGTGGATTGAGATTCCCTCGGTCAAGGCGAACGGCGCGCCGGCGTGGTTCAGCCCGTTTTTCCGCATGGTGCTCCCGCAGTCCTGCGTCCCCGCCTTACCCAAAGGCGGGTTCCTGTGTGAAGAGATGGGTTTAGGAAAGACTATTGAGGTTTTAGGGTTGGTGTTGAGTAACCCCCCGCCCGCGAATTGGGTAAAGGATGGCGACCCGGTGGGAACCACGTGCGTCTCACCCAGCGAGCACGCGTTCAACAAAACACCAGACGGCGGGTTAGCTGGCGGCTTGCGGAACGCCCCTGCTACCGCGTTCCGAAGCACCGCGACGTTGGTAGTATGCGCTGTTTCTTTAGTCGGTCAGTGGATCGACGAAGCGCGCTCCAAGCTCGATACCGTCAACGGCTTGAGGATCCACATGTACCACGGCCAGAAGCGCATTCGGGACCCGGAGCGCCTGGCGAACGATTACGACTTGGTGGTTACGACGTACCAAACCATCGCGAGCGACAGAGGCAAGCATGGGTTGAACCACCCCACCGCGCAGGTCGAGTGGTACAGGATTGTATTGGATGAAGCGCACATGGCGAAATCAGCACAAACAGCGCAGAGCAAGGCGTGTCACGAGTTGAGAGCGGCGAGGAGGTGGGCGTGCACGGGCACACCCATGGGCATCGACATCAACGACTTGCACGGCCAGCTCAAGTTCCTAGGCGCGTACCCGTGCCAAACGCGCACGCTGTTTGAAGCGTGGTTCCGCAACCCGTTGTCGCGCTCCGGGCGCATGATGGGGGGAAGCCCAACGCTGGCGATTGAGCTCATGTCCTCCATCACGGTGCGCCACGCCAAGGACCAAACCCTGAACGGTCGCAAAATCTTAGAGCTCCCGAAAAAGACGGAAACCTTCGTTGAAGTCACGCTCGATAAAGATGAGCGCAAGAAGTACTTGGAAATTCACACGGCGGCGAAGCAGCGGTACGACAACGTGTACGCGGCGAAGGGCGACGCGTTTATATCGTCGAAGATTCTTTCCATCATGTCGCTTTTAACGCCGCTGAGGAGGCTGTGCTCAGGTGGTTCGCTCACTGCGGAGGACCTGAACCTGGACGGGCCGCAACAGAGGGCGGCGGATGCCAGGCGACAAGCGCAAATCGCGGCGGCGCGAAACCCTGACGTGAAACCCGGCAACTTACTGGGCGGCGCCAAGGCTGAGCCGTGCGACCTGGGCGGCGACGAAAACGCCGCGCCGGAAGGCGAGTTAGGACGAGAGTTCCGAGCCAGGGTGAACGACGACCTCGGGGGAGCTGCGGTGGAAGCGAAACCTGTGGTCCCTGCGCCCGCGGACGGCGCGGACAAGGCGTGCGGGATTTGTTCAGAGCTGTGCGAATCGCCCATGAGAACAGGGTGCGGCCACTTTTTCTGTACCGACTGTCTGCATGAGACGACGACGCGCGTGGTGGATGCGGTGGCGGAAGGAAGAGGACGCGGACGGGGCAGAGACGGCGGTCGTGGTAGAGGAAGAGGCGGCGCGCCTCCGGCGAACGGCACGTGCGAGTGCCCGCAGGTTGGCTGCCGCGCGTTGATTGACGCGTCAGCGGTTGTTCGCCGTCGCGCCGCGCCAGCTGCGCCAGTCGTGGTGCCCGCTGTAAACGACGAACCGGATTACGAGGACGTTCCCATCGGCGCGTTGGCCGCGGCGAACCCGGTGCGCGCGCCCGCGGCGGAGGACGACGAAGCCTCTGCCCCAGCGGTGATCGAGTCTGATTCGAAGCTCCGAGTGCTCGTGAAGGAGCTCAGGGCGATGCGCGCGGCGAGCCCCGCGAACAAGGCGTTGATTTTCTCGCAGTTCACCTCCACGCTGAAATGGCTGCAACAGAAGTTACCCGATGAAGGGTTTGGGTTCCGTACCGTGTCGGGTTCAATGCCGCTGAACCAACGTGCGGCGGCGATTGCGGCGTTCCAGAAGGACCCGCCCACCACCGTGTTTTTACTGTCAATGCGCTCCGGCGCGGTTGGGATCAACCTGACATCCGCGACGCACGTGTTCCTCGTTGAGCCCGCATTGAACCCAGCGTTGACGGAGCAAGCCATCGGGCGTTCGTGGCGCATGGGCCAAGTCAACGAAGTCTCCGTGAAGCACCTCATCGTGAAGAACTCCGTGGAGAGCAACATCGTCAAGCTTCTTGCGGAGCGCAAGGCGAACAACACGGACGCGGATGACGAAGCCGCCGTGGCGTCGACTTCGAAGATGTCCAGAGCGGAGGTTGCGGGGCACTTGAAGGCGGACAAGCAGCGGCTGAATAAGAACGAACTCGAACTTTTGTTTTCGCTGGACGAGACCAGAGCGGCGAAAGAAGCGGCGGCGGCGACGGCGAACCCCGCGGCGACGCCCAAGAAGAAACGCGGCAGGGCGTGAGTTTGGAGTGAGGGAGATGAGGGATGCGGGACGGGGGATTGGTGTTTGACATGTCGCGACAGGGCTTGAGTTTGAAGTGAGGTAGACGATGATACGAGGGTCGAGCGATTGTGGGGGTTCGACATTGCATGGGGAGGCTTGAGCCGATGGGATCGGAAGGGATGAGACGAGGCGCGTAGACGATTGATTGAAAACATAGCATTTTTCATGAGTTAATAACTCGTAACGCTCGATGCATTCACCAAGGCGTTTTTTTTTGGTCCTTTCGCGAAACGACGCGCCGAAATCAGAATTACCTCGGAAACCTTGACGTCTGTACCACACCTCTACCGCGCCTCCGGAGCGCATCACGCGCCGCGATGGCGTTCAATCTCGTCCGAGTGGTCGTGCTCTACGCCGTAGCGGGATGCGTTCACGAATGCACACACGTTTTGGCGTACGCATTGGTGGTTCACGAGCGATCTGATTTGTGTCCTTTCGCGCTTGCCGACTTTAGCATTGTACCGACCAAGACACTGCTCTCCAGCGTGTTGAGCGTGGTGTTAGGACGTCAAACGTTCTTACCCGTGGACTTCGAATCGGAATGCCCTGCCGCGTTCCAATTCACAAGGCTCGTGGGTTTCATCGCCAGCGTAGCGGTAGCCGCGGTGCTGGAGCTGGTGCACCGCGCGCGGATTGGTAAATCCAACAAATCCGAGATTCGCCTC
>MDSY01000287.1_pt1 | contig 10280 bp, 9 predicted proteins | sample 811131 | NCBI WGS metagenome assembly MDSY01 (sample SAMN05326643, study PRJNA326480) | marine metagenome | isolation source: seawater | place: Atlantic Ocean: South West | collected 2010
TGAAGCGGTGGCAGTAATCGTACCGCGCCGGTCGGTTGTTTGCTGCGTAATTGATGGTTTTGAAATGCCAGCAGCAGTGCCTGCATGGTGGCGATGGTCAACAAGCTGTAGGCCAATATGGATAGCAGTATATGGCTGGCTAGCCCTTGGCCTAGCTGCGCATAAAGTAACTGTGGGCTGTTGCTTAATATAGATACCAGCACCGCCAGAGCCGATAAAGGAAAGAGCAAAACAAAAAGGTTATGCAGTGGTTTTTTTAAGCTGCTGGCCAGCACTATTGTGTTGATCACCCAGAATATTAGCGACGAGACTTTAAATATTCCAAACTGCAGTCCGTCGCTTGAAAATATAGTATTCGTTACGCCTAAGCCGTGCAGTGCTAATGCACAGCAGGCAAATGCCAGTAGCCACAGTTTATTAACCGCCTCTTTGCGTGCAAACTGCACCGCTAAGTAGCCACTGGCGGCAAGATAGACAGCAATGGCGGCAACATTAAAAGTGAGAGCGAAAGCTGAAATCATGGCGTCCTGCGTGCGAGAGTAGGTCTTTTAAGAGATTCTTAAGGATTTTGTCACAAGGCGCGGTTAACTGCTAGAGCGATCATTTAGTATTCAAGCTTATAAGTTGGCTGTTGGGCTGGGCTACTGGAGCCAGTGCGGCTATAATCGCGGGCTATCAAATTCTTGTAGTGCGTGGCTCACCAGCGGCGCATCGATCAATACGTTCAGTAATAAGTGCAGGCCGCTATGTTTGACAGTTTATCGGATCGTCTTTCTCACTCGCTTAAAGCCATTACCGGTAAAGCGAAATTAACCGACGCTAACATTAAAGATACTTTGCGCGAGGTTCGTAAAGCCTTGCTGGAAGCCGACGTGGCCTTGCCCGTTGTTAAGGCCTTTATTGAGCGTGTGCGTAAAGCCTCTATCGGTGTGCAAGTCAGTCGTGCGCTAAACCCTGGTCAGCAGTTCGTTAAAATTGTTGAAGCTGAGTTAGTCGCGGTAATGGGAGCTGCAACCGAGGGTTTAAATCTCGGTGTCCTACCGCCAGCCGTTATTATGATGGCGGGCCTGCAAGGTGCTGGTAAAACAACCTCTGTAGCAAAGTTGGCGCGCTATTTAACTGAGCGTGAAAAGAAAAAAGTCATTGTTGTGAGTGCCGACGTCTATCGTCCGGCCGCTATTAAGCAGCTAGAGACTCTCGCGACTGAAGTCGGGGTAGGTTTTTTCCCCTCGACAGCAGAGCAAAAACCGGTAGATATTGCCAATGGTGCCATCGAGCATGCCAAGCGTCAGCACGCCGATGTAGTGATTCTCGATACGGCGGGTCGCCTTCATGTCGATGATGAGTTGATGGGCGAAATTAAGTCGTTGCATGCCGCGGTTAATCCGGTGGAAACGCTCTTTGTGATCGACGCCATGATTGGTCAGGATGCGGTACACACCGCCAAGGCCTTTAATGACGCGCTGCCTCTAACGGGGGTGATATTAACCAAGGTCGACGGCGATGCTCGCGGTGGTGCGGCATTGTCGGTTCGTCACATTACTGGCAAGCCTATTAAGTTTATGGGTATGGGCGAAAAAGTTGACGCGCTTGAGCCATTCCACCCTGATCGTATTGCATCACGTATTCTCGGCATGGGCGACATTATGTCGCTAATCGAGCAGGCCGAGCAGCATGTCGACAAGGACAAAGCCGAAAAGCTGATTAAGAAAGTTGTTAAGGGTAAGAAATTTGACCTTAACGATCTGCGTGATCAGTTGGAGCAGATGCAAAATATGGGTGGGCTTGGTTCTATGTTAGATAAGCTGCCTGGCATGGCTAAAGCCGCCGAAGCCGCTTCTCAAGCGGATATGGGTAAACAGTTTAAAGTCATGGGAGTCATTATTGATTCTATGACACCTGGCGAACGCTCCAACCCCGATATATTAAGTGGTTCGCGCAAGCGTCGAATCACCGCCGGTTCAGGTACTCAGATTCAGGACCTTAATCGCCTGCTGAAGCAGCATAAGCAAATGGCGAAAATGATGAAAAAAATGAAAGGCGGTGGCATGAGCAAAATGATGCGCGGTATGGGTGGGATGCTCGGCGGTGGCGGTGGAATGCCTGGTGGTGGCCTACCGCCAGGCCTTGGGCGCTAGTCTCAGGCTGATGTCTATGCCCGCAGTGTTGTGCCCTTGGGTTTTGGTCGTTAAATTTAGAAGCTTACATAGCCTAAATATGCCAAGGCTATACATGAAATTATTGTTGCTGTAGAATACCGCGCCTTTCGTGGGCTCTGTCTGCGTAACGAATTTATCAGCTTAGGCTTAGGCTTAGCTGAATACAGTGTGAGCATAAATATTGGCTCACTTTAATTGATAAGGCTCTTGCAAAGAGTTTTTTAACGAAAAACAGGAAGATACCTCAATGGTAACTATTCGTCTGTCTCGTGGCGGTTCTAAGAAACGTCCGTTTTACCATCTGACCGTAACCAACAGCCGCAGCGCCCGTAATGGTCGTTTCCTTGAGCGTGTTGGTTTCTTCAACCCTATTGCTAAGGGTCAGGAAGAAGCTTTGCGCGTTGACGAAGAGCGTGTTGCTTTCTGGGTTGCCCAGGGTGCACAGCTGAGTGAGCGTGTTGCTAAATTGCTGAAAGACAATAAAACTGCCGTTGCTGCCGCTTAATTTAAGTGCGCACTGCTTACAGCAGTTTTAATGGGGTGCTCTTGTGAGTGAGAAAAAGTCTAACTTAATCGATCTCGGGCGTATCTCCACGGTATTTGGTGTTAAGGGTTGGCTTAAAGTTCAGTCCTTCACCGAGCCGAGAGAGAATTTACTGCAGCACAAAACATGGTGGTTAAAAACTCGCCATGGGGTTAAGTCGGTTGAGGTTGATCAGGGGCGTCCACATGGGGCTCATGGTCAAACATTAGTAGTACACCTCAAAGGGCTCGACGATTGCGATTTGGCTCGTGAATACAGCAAGGTAATGGTTGCTGTTGAACGAGACCAGCTGCCGGAACTTGATGCCGATGAATTCTATTGGCATCAGCTTGAAGGTCTGCAGGTTATCAGTGAGTACGAAGGCCAAAGTTACGATTTTGGTGTCGTGCAAAAGCTGATAGAAACCGGTGCCAACGATGTAATAGTGGTGTCGGCAAGCGACGGTAGTATAGATACGCGCGAGCGTTTAGTACCCTATGTACCCGAGCAATTTGTAAAAGGCATTGATTTAGAAAACGGTGTAATCACTGTAGAGTGGGATCCCGAATTCTAATGAAGGTGGCACTGGTAACGTTGTTTCCGGAAATGTTTATCGCGATCAGTGAATATGGGGTCAGCGGTAGAGCCGTTAAGCAAGGTTTAGTTGAACTGCAGTGTTGGAATCCTCGTGATTATGCGGTGGATCGCCATCAGACAGTAGATGACAGACCTTACGGCGGTGGTCCAGGGATGCTGATGATGATTCAGCCTCTCGAAGACGCCATAAAGGATGCTCGGACTTGGGTTACGGCAGACAGTGATAAACCTGTAAAGGTTATTTACTTGTCTCCTCAGGGCCGACCTCTTGATCAAGCGGGTGCTGAATCTTTAGCCGGCTTGGGCGAGGGAAATCAATGTTACAACTTGGTATTGGTGGCGGGTCGTTACGAAGGTATCGATGAGCGATTGATCCAGGCGCAGATCGACGAAGAATGGTCGATTGGCGATTATGTTTTGAGTGGCGGCGAGTTAGCAGCCATGGTGTTAATCGACTCAGTGATTCGTTTGATACCGGGAGTTCTTGGACATGCCAAATCGGCAGTAGAGGATTCCTTCTCTGAGGGATTATTAGATTGCCCTCATTATACACGCCCAGAGATATATCAAGGGCAGCGGGTACCCGATGTTTTACTGTCAGGTAACCATGAAAAAATTCGGCTTTGGCGCTTAAAACAAGCGTTGGGGCGAACCTGGTTGAGAAGGCCTGATCTTCTCAGCGAGAAACAACTGACCGAGGAGCAGCAAACGCTGCTGACGGATTATCGTCGGGACCTTGACTCTGAAAATTACTAGCCGTGAGGCTATACATGCTTAGGAGCAAGCCATGGGTAAGAACAATATTATTGCAGCAATCGAAGCCGAGCAGCTGAAAACTGATCTTCCAGATTTCGCACCAGGTGACACTGTTGTTGTACAAGTTAAGGTAAAAGAAGGTACTCGCGAGCGTCTGCAGGCGTTTGAAGGCGTTGTTATTGCGGTTCGTAATCGCGGTCTTAACTCTGCATTCACCGTTCGCAAGATGTCTTCTGGCATCGGCGTTGAGCGTACTTTCCAGACTCACTCTCGTCAGATTGACAGCATTGCTGTTAAGCGTCGCGGTGATGTTCGTCAGGCCAAGTTGTATTACTTGCGCGAACTGACTGGTAAGGCTGCACGTATTAAAGAGAAGCTGACTCGCAAGTAATTGCGCGCTTCTTTTAATAAAGGCTCCGTTGACTCTGTCGGCGGGGCCTTTATTGTTTCTGCTATGCTGACTTTTTAATGACAAAGAGAATCCTATGCCGGAGACAGTGGCGGTCGATGCTCAAGGGTGTGATAAACCGGCGCTAGAGCAGTATCTCGATGCGATTTGGATGGAACGCGGCTTGAGCGATAATACACTGCAGGCTTACCGCCGCGATCTTTCGGCATTTTCACTGTGGTTGCTACAAACGGACAAATCTTTGTTAACCGCCGATAAGGCCTCCGTACAACGATTCCTCGCTTACCGTCTGCTGGAGCTGAAATTGTCGGCGCGCTCCAGTGCACGAGCGCTGTCATCATTGCGCGGTTTCTATCGCTGGCAGCTTCGCGAGGAACGCTTGCAGCTTGATCCCTGTGCCGGAGTGGGCAACCCTAAGTTGAGTCCGTCGCTGCCAAAGTTATTGACTGAGGCCGATGTCGAGAGATTGTTAATGGCGCCCGATATCGACACCGTTATCGGTTTGCGTGACCGCGCCATGCTGGAGTTGCTCTATGCCTGTGGTTTGAGGGTGACCGAGTTGGTTAGCTTAACGGCGCTGCAGGTAAATGTGCGTCAGGGCGTGGTTAGGGTAATGGGTAAGGGCAGTAAAGAGCGTCTGGTGCCGATGGGATTAGAGGCTTCTAACTGGCTCGAGCGATATCTACGCGAGGGACGAGGGCAGTTGCTGGCCAAGACACCGTGCGAGGCGCTTTTTCCCAGTGGTCGCGGTCAACAGATGACTCGGCAAACTTTTTGGCATCGGATTAAACACTGGGCACAAGTGGCGGCTATTTCAGTGCCCTTGTCGCCACACACCTTGCGTCACGCGTTTGCGACTCACCTTATTAATCACGGTGCCGATCTGCGAGTAGTGCAACTACTGCTAGGTCATTCAGATCTATCGACTACCCAGATCTACACCCATGTCGCTAAAGCCCGACTGCAAGCGCTGCATGCAGAGCACCATCCGCGTGGTTAAGTTAAAGCTATGGTGTTGTTAGCTAGGCCTAGCCAGATCTAATTAGCTCTTTCATATCTGTACCAAACTCACTGAAGAAGAACAAAAACCGGAACTCTTTGCGGGTTGTGGGTTCTACAGAGCATGTTAGACTGCAAGTCGATTATGATTAACGGCAGTTGTGACACTAATAAAAGCAACAATAAATTGAGGATAATCCATTGCAAAAACTTATTCGTTCAATGTTAGTTACAGCGGTTGCTGCAACAGCACTATCTGGCGCTATTCAAACAAGCGCCGCCGAAGCATTGGCTAAAGGCGATGCCGACAAAGTACTGGCAGCCATGCGCCAGGCTCGGCCAGATATTCCCTTTACTGAGGTGTTTGCTTCTCCTATAAAGGGTGTTTATCGTGTGCCGGTAGGCAATCAAAGCCTTTATGTGTCCGCCGATGGTAAGCATTTTATTGCTGGAGATTTATTGGAAGTGACCGCCAGCGGTTTTGTTGACCCAATGGAAGCTGAGCGCGCATTGGCTAGGGCCGAGTTGGTTAAATCAATAGATACTAGCACCCAAATTATCTATAGCCCTAAAGGTGAAACTCGGGCTCACATCAATGTCTTTACCGATATTGACTGCGGCTACTGCCGCAAACTGCATCGCCAGATGGATGAGATGAATGCCCAGGGTATTGAGGTTCGCTATTTGGCTTTCCCCCGCGCTGGCCTTCAGAGCGAGTCCTATAACAAAATCGCCACCGCTTGGTGTAGCGATAATCCTCTGGAAGCTCTGACCACGCTAAAAAATCGTGAGCCTCTTGATATGGCCGTCTGTAATGGCAATCCGGTAGCCGAACATTTGGAACTCGGTAGTAAGCTGGGTGTGACAGGAACCCCAGCGATGGTCCTCGAAGATGGTCGTTTGATACCCGGTTACATGCCAACGGCCGACCTCTTGAATACTCTGGGTCTAGAGCCGATTGACAGTAAGTTAGCCGATGCCGCTAGCAACTCAGAATAGCCTTTTAGGATTGTTCTTTTAGCTGTCATTGACAGCGCACCTTGGGCCCAGTAAGGTTGCCGAATTTTGGCCTACTGGGCCTTATTGTGTCAGCTGGTTTTGTATGTTCTGCCGCCGACCAATTAAACCTTCTACTTAAGGGGATGTTATTTTGAAACCGGTAAAAATTGGAATCTGCGGTCTGGGTACCGTAGGCAGTGGGACTTTTAATGTTATCGCGCGCAATCAGCGTGAAATAAATGCCCGTGCCGGTTGTGACATTATTATTGAGCAAGTTGGCGCACGTCGCGATAACCCTTCTTGTGACACGTCCAACAGCAATGTCAGCCGTGATGTATTTGACGTAGTTAAAAACCCCAATGTCGATATCGTAGTTGAATTGATTGGTGGCACCTCCATTGCCAAAGACCTAGTTCTACAGGCTATTGAAAACGGTAAGCATGTGGTCACGGCCAACAAGGCATTAATCGCCGAGTTCGGTAACGAGATTTTTGCCGCCGCTGAAAAAAAGGGAGTAACCGTTGCCTTTGAAGCCGCTGTCGCTGGTGGTATCCCCATTATTAAGGCACTGCGTGAAGGTTTGGCGGGTAATAAAATTGAGTGGCTGGCCGGTATTATTAACGGCACGGGTAACTTTATTCTCACCGAAATGCGTGACAAAGGCCGTGATTTCGCCGATGTCCTGCAAGAAGCTCAGGACTTAGGCTACGCCGAAGCCGATCCAACGTTTGATGTTGAGGGCATTGATGCCGCACACAAGTTGGTCATCCTATCGTCTATTGCTTTTGGTATGCCGCTGCAGTTCGATAAGGTTTTTACCGAAGGCATCAGCAAAATTGAGCCTCAAGATGTCGATTTCGCCGAAGAATTGGGTTACAGCATTAAGCACTTGGGTATTACCCGCCAAGTAGATAGCGGTGTTGAGTTGCGCGTACACCCGACGATGATTCCAAAAAAGCGTTTGATCGCTAATGTTGACGGCGTTATGAACGCGGTGCTCGTTAAAGGTGATGCTGTGGGCCCAACCTTGTATTATGGTGCCGGTGCCGGCGCAGAACCTACCGCATCTTCGGTCATTGCCGATATCGTTGATTTGGCCCGTAGCTTTAGTGGTGCCAGCGAAAACCGTGTTTCACACTTGGGTTTTAACAACGATGCCCTGCAAGAACTGCCCATACTGCCGATTGAGGAGTGTCAAACCGCTTATTACTTGCGTATGCAGGCCGATGACAAACCCGGTGTACTGTCGCAGGTGACCACTATTCTTAGCGAAAGCGGCATCAGTATTGAAGCGGTAATTCAAAAAGAGCAGCACGGTTGTACACAGGTGCCGCTTATATTATTGACCAATCGTGCTATTGAAAAACAGCTGCTGCAGGCGGCTGAGCAAATCGAGGCGCTAGAGACCATTAGCGGCTCGGTAACCCATATTCGTGTTGAGACTCTCGCCTAAGCGCAGCAAGGAAAAAACTATGAAATACATTAGTACTCGCGGTCAGGCGCCGAGCCTGTCGTTTGAAGATGTTGTGTTAACTGGACTTGCCTCTGATGGCGGTTTGTACCTGCCGGAAACCATGCCGACTTTCTCGAAAGAAGAAATCGCGTCTATGGCGGGAATGAGCTACCAAGATTTGGCCTTTAAGGTAATGGCGCCGTTCGTTGCGGGTGAAGTGCCCGATGCCGACCTCAAAAAAATTATCGATAAGTCTTACTCAACTTTTCGTCATACGGCTATCGCGCCACTGGTACAGACTGGTCATAACGAGTTTATTTTAGAATTGTTTCAGGGCCCAACGCTGGCCTTTAAAGATTTCGCGCTGCAATTTTTAGGTAATCTATTTGATTACATTCTCGCCAAGCGCGACCAAAAAGTTGTCGTTATGGGAGCGACGTCAGGTGACACCGGCTCGGCCGCAATCGAAGGCTGCTGCAAATGTGACAACCTTGATATCTTTATTTTACACCCGCACAACCGTGTCTCAGATGTACAGCGTCGGCAGATGACCAGTGTTTTAACTGATAATGTTCACAATATTGCCTTAGAAGGCAATTTTGATGACTGCCAGAACATGGTTAAAGCGAGCTTTGCAGATCAGTCATTTTTACCTGATGGGCGTCAGTTGGTGGCGGTTAACTCCATCAACTGGGCTCGTATCATGGCTCAAATCGTCTACTATTTTTACGCCGCCGCTGCCGTGGGTGCACCGCATCGCGAAGTCGCCTTCTCGGTACCTACCGGCAACTTTGGCGATATTTTTGCGGGCTATCTTGCCAAGCAAATGGGCTTGCCGATCGATCAGTTAGTTGTTGCGACTAATTCCAACGATATTTTACATCGCTGTTTGAGCAACAACGATCACTCTAAGCAAGAGCTGAATCACACTTTGTCGCCGTCCATGGATATCATGGTATCGAGCAATTTTGAGCGCATGTTATTTGACCTCTGTGGTCGCGATGGCGATCTAATCCGTCACTTAATGGAGGACTTTAAGTCGGGTTCTATGACCCTAAGTCAAGAAGTGATAGACAAAGCCGCTGAGCTCTTTACCAGTTATCGCTTGGACGACAACACCATGCTCGATGTCATTCGCGATGTGTTCGATAAGACCGAGTACCTGCTCGATCCGCACACCGCTATCGGTGTTGAGGCTGCGCGCAAAACTCGCCGCCGTCAGGATATACCCATGATCTGCATGGCCACCGCGCATCCCGCTAAATTCCCTGAGGCGATTAAAAAAGCCGGTCAGTCTGAAGATCCGGCACTGCCGCATCACATGAAAGACCTGTTTGAGCGTGAAGAACGCTTCACCGTCCAGAAAAACGACATCAACACTATCCACTCGTTTATGGCGGCCAATATCCGCACGTAAGTAAGGTAGTTTTCTCTCAATCGCCCAGCGAGCTTTGGTTCGCTGGGCGTTTTTGTATCTGGCCTATAAGGTATGCTCAGCACACCGTCGAAAAAATTTATCAGCGATAAAGGATTCATCCGATGCACAAAAATCGGTTTCTGCGCCTTTCGGATCACGAAACCTCTGGCGAGAAATAGTGATTTTTAGTGAGTCTTTATACCCGCGCTAAACATAACCTAAGGTTAAAAACACACCAGCGGCAAAAACGCTCAGGTCTAGGCATTGTGGTCACTAACGAATTTACAACCTGTGTCAGTGGTATCGAATATTCACCGGCTCAGTGATTAGCGAAGTCTTCAAGCATTAGCACTGACACAGGTGTACAGTGTGTATGTGTATTTAGGCGCATAGAGTTCGGGTGCTGGCGCACCAAATTTATCTCGGCAGGGTTGGCTCAACACTTAAACGGGCAAGTTATTCGAAGGACTTTGAATTTACTCCGACCGCCAATGTGTCGTTTGCGCGTTGCGGTTGATGGTACTGGGTTATTAGTAACACCCACACCTAAGGTTTATAGGCATGTGCATATCTTACAAGAGGCTTAATCCGTTTACGCCGCTGGGCATGTGTCGATAAAGGCGGTCGCGACTTGGCTTTATTGTCACTTAAGCGCAATTATTCGGCGGTAAACTATCAACTTCACTATTTGACGTCAGTCGCTATCGCAGCATGAGTCTTTACATTAGCTATCGAAACGCAGGGTCTATAACTTTAATGTCAGTTAAAAAAACAATCTCACGTCGCCCGCTGGATACAGCGGGTCAGTCTCTTTGCTCAGCAATATCGCCGTTACTGCAGCGTATTTATCACGCGCGTGGCATTGTTAACACCACTGAATTACAAAAACAGCTCGCCGATTTACAACGCCCAACGATGAAAGGGCTAAAACAGGCCGTCGATATTTTAGCCGTGGCGGTACAGCAGCA
>MDSY01103329.1_pt1 | contig 10279 bp, 9 predicted proteins | sample 811131 | NCBI WGS metagenome assembly MDSY01 (sample SAMN05326643, study PRJNA326480) | marine metagenome | isolation source: seawater | place: Atlantic Ocean: South West | collected 2010
CACCTTCAGCAATAGTTTTCTTTTCATTTGGAATAACTAGCTTTGGATCAACATTTAATTTTACACCAATTCCATCACATTCTTCACAGGCTCCATATGGACTATTGAATGAAAATAATCTAGGTTCAATTTCTTCTATTGTAAATCCGGAAACAGGACAAGCAAATTTTGTTGAAAATATAGTTATTTTTTTTGTATTTATATCTTCGATATAAATTACACCACTTGATATATTTAATGCCGTTTCAATACTATCAGTAAGTTGATTCTTTATATTTTTATTAATTTCTATTCTGTCAACTATTACATCAATACTATGTTTTATTTTTTTATCTAATTCTGGAAGATCATCTGAAGTATATATTTTTCCATCGATTTTGAATCTTTGAAATCCTTTTTTTATCATTTCGCCAAGTTCTTTTTTATATTCTCCTTTTCTCCCTTTAACGAAAGGTGCAAGTAAGAGAAATCTTTCACCATTTTTTTTTTTCAATATTGAGTCGACAATTTGTGAAACACTTTGTGATTCTATTGGCTTACCTGTTTTTGGTGAGTAAGGAATTCCAATTCTTGCAAATAAAAGTCTCATATAATCATAAATTTCAGTAATTGTCCCAACTGTAGATCTTGGATTTTTTGATGTTGTTTTTTGTTCTATAGATATTGCAGGTGATAATCCTTCAATAGAATCTACATCTGGTTTTTGCATAATTTCTAAGAACTGTCTTGCATATGCTGATAAACTTTCAACATATCTTCTTTGACCTTCAGCATAAATTGTATCGAAAGCTAAAGATGATTTACCAGAACCCGAAACACCAGTAATTACTACTAATTTATTTTTTGGTATTTCAACATTTATATCTTTTAGATTATGTTCTCTTGCTCCTATAATTGAAATATTATTCATAATTTGTATTAGACTAATCTATAATTAATATTTATTATTAAAATAGTTTATTTTTATTTTAAGTAATTATTTTTTTTTAATTATATGGCCGGTTCTGTAAATAAAGTTATACTTCTTGGTAATTTAGGTGTCGATCCTGACATCAGAACAATGCAAAATGGTAAAAAAGTTTGTAATTTATCTATTGCAACATCAGACACATGGAAAGATAAAGAATCTGGTGAAAAAAAAGAAAAAACTGAATGGCATAGAGTTGTTGTGTTTAATGAAGGTTTAGTAGGAATTGTAGAACAATATATTAAAAAAGGTGCAAAACTTTATATAGAAGGATCACTTCAAACTAGAAAATGGACAGATGATGCTGGTAATGAAAAATATACAACTGAGGTCGTGCTTCAAAATTATAATGGACGAATAGATATGATTGGTGGAAAAAACACTAATCAAGATACTTCATATGATGGTGATGCTATTAAAAATGATAGTATTAAAACAAAGGATGAAAAAGTATTAGAAGATGCTAAAGATAATGTGGAAGAAAAATCGAATAATGCTGATGAAGAAGATATACCATTCTAATCTTTTTTTAATTTTTATTTAGGAGATAATTTGAGCGATACAACTGTAGGTGGTCCTAAATCAGATAACAATGGATCAAAAAAAAATAATATTCCTAAAGGAAATGGTTCCGGTAACGGGAGTTTAGAAAACGTACAAAATTTATCTTTAAAAAAAGAGATGGAAACATCTTATTTGTCCTATGCAATGAGTGTTATTGTTAGTAGGGCATTGCCAGATGTAAGAGATGGACTGAAACCTGTTCACAGAAGAATTTTATACGCAATGGATCAGTCAGGATATCATTATAATAGACCTTATCATAAATCAGCTAGAATTGTCGGAGAAGTAATGGGTAAATATCACCCTCATGGTGATAGTGCAATTTATGAATCAATGGTAAGAATGGCTCAAGAATTTTCTTTACGATTGCCATTGATTGATGGCCAAGGAAATTTTGGTTCAATGGATGGTGATCCACCTGCTGCTATGCGTTATACCGAAGCTAGATTAAAAAAAGTTTCAGATAAATTATTAGATGATTTAGACAAAGAAACAGTTAATTTTATTGAAAATTATGATGGATCAACTTATGAACCCAGCGTTTTACCTTCGAAAGTTCCAAATTTACTAGTTAATGGAGCTAGTGGTATTGCTGTTGGAATGGCTACAAATATACCACCTCACAATTTAGGAGAAGTTATAGATGGATGCCTTGCTTATATTGATAATAAAGATATTGAAATTGAAGAACTATCAAAAATTATTAAAGGACCTGATTTTCCTACTGGTGGAATAATAAAAGGAAAAAGTGGAATACTCTCAGCTTTTAAAACTGGTAGAGGATCAATTATTATAGAAGCAAAAGTAGACATAGAAGAGAAAACAAAAGATAAAAAGAAATCTATTATTATTACTGAAGTCCCATATACAGTAAATAAATCTAAATTAGTTGAAAAAATTGCTGAAGTTTCAAAGGAGAAAATTGTAGAAGATATTGTTGATATTAGGGATGAATCAAATCGTAAAGGAGTCAGAATAGTTGTGGATTTAAAGAAAGGATCTAATCCAGATTTTATTTTAGCAAATTTATATAAACACACTCCATTAAGAACAAGTTTTGGCGTTAATGCTCTTGCATTAAAAGATGGCAATAGTCCAGAAGTAATGGATTTAAAAAAAATGATAAGTTTATTTGTTGCTTTCAGAGAAGAAGTTGTAAGAAAAAGAACAATTTACGAACTTGAAAAAGCTAGAAGCAGAGTCCATGCATTAACTGGATTAATGATAGCGGTAAATAATTTAGATGCAGTTATTAAATTAGTTAGAAATTCTAAAAATCCTGGTGATGCAAAAATTGCTCTTTTAAAAAAAGAATGGCCGGCAAAAGATTTAATAGAATTTATTAAAGTTGTTGATGATCCTAAATATAAATTAAAAAAAGCAGGAAAATATAACTTATCTCCATTACAAGCTGATGCAATATTAGATTTAAGACTTCAAAAATTAACTGGATTAGAAAGAGAAAAAATATTTGATGAAGCTAAAGAATTAGGAAAAAAAATTAATGATTTTTTAAATTTATTAAAAAAAAAAGAATTATTAGTAAAAGTTATCAAAGATGAGCTTTTAGAAGTAAAAGAAAATTTTGCTGATCCTAGACGTACTGCTATAGGAAGCGAGTCAACAGATGTTGATGAAGAAGATCTAATAGAATCTGAAGATATGGTTATAACAGTTACTCATAGAGGATATATAAAAAGAGTACCATTAAAAACTTATAGAGCTCAAAGAAGAGGTGGGAAGGGAAGAAAAGGTATGGATACAAGAGAAGAGGATTTTGTTAATCAGGTATTTATCGCAAATACAAGATCATCATTATTATTTTTTTCAACTAAGGGTAAAGTTTATCAAATGAAGGTTTATAAATTACCTGAATTTGCACCAAATGCTAGAGGAAAACCTATGATAGGTATTCTTCCTCTTTTAAAAGACGAAAATATAACTGCTGTATTACCTTTACCTAGTGATAAGAATTTATGGAATGATTTAAATATTATGTTCTCAACTGCTAATGGTTCAGTACGTAGAAATGCTTTGTCAGATTTTGTAAAAATACAATCTAGTGGAAAAATTGCTATGAAATTATCTAGTGATGATAAATTAATAGGAGTTCATACATGTAATGAAAAAACAGACGATGTTTTTTTATCAACTAGAGAGGGTAAATGTTTAAGATTTTTTATTCAAGATGTCAGAAAATTCTCTGGTAGAAATTCTGTCGGAGTCAGAGGAATTAGATTATCAAAAAACGACAAAGTAATATCTATGTATATTTTGAAACACGCAAAATTTTCAACAAATGAAAGAGATGATTATTTAAAAATTGTTAATGCTATTAGAAGAAAAGAACTACGAAGAAGTATGCCTTTTAGTAAACTTTCTAAAGGAACAAATTTAAAAGAAGATAAGTTTATAGAAATGGAAAAAATTGAAGAATATATTTTATCAGTAGCTGATAATGGATATGGAAAAAGGAGTTCAGCTTACGAATATAGAATTACAAGAAGAGGCGGAAAAGGAATTGCTAATATGTCAGTAAGCAAAAAAACGGGTAAAGTTATTTCTTCTTTTCCAATTAATGAAAAAGATGATGTAATGCTTGTTGCAGGTACAGGCAAGTTAATTCGATCTCCAGTAAATAAAATAAGAATAGCAGGCAGAACAACACAAGGAGTAACTTTATTTAAAGTTGAATCAGGAGAAAAAGTATTATCTGCTGCATCAATTAAAGACTTGAATATTTCTACGGAAGTCTAAATTATAATAAATTATGATTATAGCAATTTATCCTGGAACATTTGATCCAATTACAAAAGGACACTTAGATATAATTAAGAGAGCTATTAAATTTGTAGATAAATTAATTATTGCGGTTTCAAAAAGCAGTAATAAAAAAACACTATTTTCGATTTCTGAAAGAATAAATTTAATAAATAATGTTCTTGAAAAAGAAAAAATAAAAAAAGTTAGCGCAGATTCTTTCGAAGGTCTATTAATGAATTATGCTAAAAAAAAACATGCAAAAATTGTTATAAGAGGATTAAGAGCAGTTTCTGATTTTGAATATGAATTTAAAATGACTGGTATGAATTATAAATTAGATCCAGCAATTGAAACAATTTTTTTAATGTCGTCTGATAAATATCAATTAGTATCATCTAAACTTATAAAAGAAATATGTTCTTTAAAAGGAGATATTTCAAAATTTGTTCCTAGCATTGTTAAAGACAAACTTATAAAAAAAATAAATAAGTAATTATTTCAACTATTGTTTTTCCTTTCTATTGTAATAATATACTTTGTGGGCGCTTAGCTCAGTTGGTAGAGCAGTGGACTTTTAATCCGCGTGTCGGGGGTTCGATCCCCCCAGCGCCTACCATATAAAATGTTTTTAATATTAAGACATATAAGACATTATTCGCCAAAATGGTTGAATTTATTCTGGATTAATTTAGGTAATATTTATAGATTTTTTATAAAAATATTAAATATAAATTTCTCTGTAAGTCATAGAATATCAACTTTTGGTCCATTCAAAATTCATTGTTTTTTTGCATTTAGTAATTTTACTAAGTGGGGTTCAGAAGGCGGTAGCATTTTTTCTTTAATGATGAGTAAATGTAAAAATAAAAAATGTATTTTTGATATAGGTGCTCATGTTGGTCTTATGACATTACCAATTAATAGTAAGGTTAATTCAGATACAAAAATTTTTTGTTTTGAACCATCTAGAATTAATAGAAAATTTTTAAAATTTCATTTAAAAAAAAATAAAATTATAAATGCTTTAATTATCAAAGATTTAGTAGGTAATAAATGTTTAAATAGAGTAAATTTTTTTGAATCTAAAGAACCAACTGGTTTGAATTCAATAGTTAATTTTAAGAATAATAATTTTAAAATAGAAAAAAAAAATCAAATAACTTTGGATGATTTTGTTTTCAAAAATAATTTAAAACCAGATTTAATAAAAATTGATGTTGAAGGATCTGAAATATTTATATTACAAGGTGCTATTAAGGCTATTAAAAAATATAAACCTGATATTTTTTTAAGTATACATAAAAAGCATTTTCAAATTCTAGGATTAAATGAAAATCAATTAAAAAAAATAATAAAAAAATTAAATTACAAAATAATAAATTCAAATAATAAAATAGTAAAAGAATTTACAGAAAAAGAGTATTACCTTTCACCAAGAATCTGATTTTTTTTATATTAAAATTTTATTTAATCTGCGTATGGATCTGGTGGTTCAAAAATTGCTTTATTTCCGCATTTTCCTGATTTATTAAAACCTAAATTAGTTGTAACACTAGCAACTGATTTAACTACATCAATAATAAATGTATGTTTTTCATTATTTTTACCCGTTCCACCCATAATTAATAATTTTCCACCTTTATCGACATCAGGAAAAATCGTTATAATCATTTCTTGATTGTTATTATCAATCCAATTTACTTTTTTTTCTTCTTTATTTAAAATAAAACTATAAGTGTGTTCTTCATCAACAGTGCATTTTACTGTTATTGTATCTGCATACAAGTTTGGTATAAAACATATAAAGAAAAGAAATAATTTAAGATAAAAATTCATTATATTATAAATATAAAGTATTAAATAAAATATTTAATAATAAATATTAATTTTTTTTATGAAAAAGAAAACAGATATTTCTCAAATAAGATTTAAATATAAAGAAGGTATTCTTACAAAAAAAACTACCGATTCAAATCCTTTAAAACAATTTACTAAATGGTTAAATGAAGCTATAAAAAATAAAGTTTTTGAACCTACAGCAATGGCTCTTTCAACTATAGGTAATTCAAAAAAAGTTTCTAATCGTATTGTTTTGTTAAAAGGTATTGAAAATAATAATTTTGTTTTTTATACAAATTTAAATAGTCGTAAATCTAGTGAAATAAAAATAAATAAATATGTTGCTGCTGTTTTTTGGTGGCCGCAAATTGGTAAACAAGTTAGAATTGAAGGTAAAGTTAAAAAAGTTAATGCTAAAACAGCCGATAAATATTTTTCAACAAGATCTAGAAAAAGTCAAATTGGTGCATGGGCTTCTAATCAAAGCACTTTACTTAAAAATCGAGAAGATCTTATAAAAAAAACGAAAATTATAGAAAAACGATTCGAAAATAAACTTATTAAAAGGCCTATTTATTGGTCAGGGTATGAAATTGTACCTTTATTAATTGAATTTTGGCAAGGTAGAGACAGTAGATTACATGATAGAATAATTTATAAAAAAAATATTAAAAAAAAGTGGAAAAAATACAGATTAAATCCTTAATATTCAGTTTATTACCTTTAATCTTATTAATAAGCTGTTCAGATGCTATTAAAACTCCAAAATATGAAAGTCCAAAGGTTGAGGATAATAATTTAGAAGAAAATAATGCTCAATTAAGTAGCATTTCAGATATTCCTATACCAAGTAAATCAATAATAGATCTAGAAAAAACATTTATTTTAGGTAAAGAGGAGGACTGGATGGGTAGAGTATCGTTAACAAATAAAAAAAATATTGATGAAATATATAGTTTTTTTTTAAATGAGATGCCGAAATTTTCATTTAATGAAAAAACCTCTATAAGATCAGATGTTAGTACATTAATATTTGAAAATAAAAAAAAAACAATTTTTATAAAAATTTCAAAGATAAAATTTGGAAAAACATATATTGAAATAACAGCAACACCTGTAAACTAGAATGTAATTATGAAAAAATATAAAATTTTATTTTTCTTTATTCTTTTTACTTTATTATTTTCGAATAATTTTTCTTATTCAGCAGATAAAGGTTCAAAAAAAGAAAAATTTGATAGAAAAGAAATGGTAGATAAAGCAAAAATATATTTTGCTGACTTATCTGAGGGTGTTGGAATTATAATTGAAAGATCTTTTAATGATTTTGGTCAACCTAGCGCTTATATTGAAGGTGAGGAATTTAGCGGTGCCTTTTTTGGAGGATTAAGATATGGCGGTGGGAAAGTACATTTTAAAGATGGAACGGTTAAGGATGTTTATTGGAACGGTCCCTCTATTGGTCTTGATTTAGGAGCAAATGCTTCTAGAGTTTTTACTTTAATTTATAATTTAGAAGTCGAAGATTTAAATAAGTTATATGTTAGATTTCCCGATGTAGAAGGAACTCTTTATTTTGCAGCTGGTCTAGCTATTAATTATCAAAAAAAAGATGGTATAATAATTACACCAGTTAGATCTGGTCTAGGTTTACGAGCAGGTGTAAATTTAGGTTATACAAAATATACTATGAAAAAATCTTTAATACCTTTTTAATAATATGACAATAATTTCAGAAATTTTTAAAAAATTAAGTAATAATTTTTTCAAAGGCATTTTGATTAGCGCGCCTGTTATTATAACTCTTTATATTGCATGGGGTTTAATTAAATTTTTTGATAAAAAAGCATCTCCATTATTAGGAACCTTTCCATTTGAACTTCCTGGTTTTGGTTTAATTGCTGTTTTTATATTTTTTGCTCTCATAGGATTTGTAACTACTGGTTTATTCGGCAGAATTTTTTCATCATTAACCGAAAAATTTCTATCTAGAATGCCAGTCTTAAGGAATATTTATAGTGGATTAAAACAATTATTTGAAGCTATTCTTACAAGTAAATCAAACTCATTTAGAGAAGTTGTTCTTATAGAATATCCAAGAAAAGGAATATGGGCAATGGGCTTTTTAACTGGTGATACTAAAGGAGAAGTTAATCATAAAACTAAAAGTTCAATGGTAAATATTTTTCTTCCTACAACACCAAATCCAACTTCGGGTTTTTTATTATTTGTTCCAAAAGCAGATATTATTAGATTATCAATGACGGTTGAAGAGGGTATTAAAATGATAATTTCAGCAGGCATGTTAACACCAAATGAAAAACAAAAAAAATTAAAAAAAATTAAGAAACTAAATAAATAATTCTTTTAAGCTATAGATATATATTTTAAAGAACTACTTTGATTATAAATTCTTAAAAGAGTATTTATTTTTTTCTTTTCTTCTTCATTTATTTCATTTATTTTTGAAAATATTTTTTTTGCTTCTTCTGAAGCGCTATTCATTATTTCATAATCTATAAGCGGATCTATAATTTTAAATAATTGATAGCCTGATTGTTTTGTTCCTAATATTTCTCCAAAACCTCTTAATTTTAAATCTTCTTCAGCTATTTTAAAACCATCATTATTTTTCTTAATAGTTTGAATTCTTTTTTTAGAAAATTCATTTAATTTTTTTTCTTTATAAATTAAAATACATTTTGATTTTTTATCTGATCTACCAACACGTCCTCTTAACTGATGTAATTGTGATAAACCAAATCTATTAGCTTCTTCAATAATTATTGTTGTAGCATCAGGAACATCAATTCCTACTTCTATAATTGTTGTTGAAACCAAAATAAGTATTTTCTTTTTTTTAAATTGTTCAATAATTTCTTTTTTCTCATCGATATTCATTTTACCATGAATAATTCCAACAATATTTCCAAAAATTTTTTTTAATTTCTCAAATCTTTTTGTAGCAGCTGTTAAATCTAATTTTTCAGATTCTTCTATTAACGGACATATCCAAAATGTATTTAATTTATTTTTAACAATTATTTCTAACTCTTTAATAATTTTTGAAGCTTGACTTGATGGCAATGCAATAGTTTCTATTTTTTTTCTATTTGATGGTAACTCATTAATTTTAGATATATTCATATTGCCGTACATAGTTAAAGCCAAAGTTCTAGGTATAGGTGTTGCAGTCATAACTAGTATATGTGGATTTAATCCTTTAGAAGATAATTGAAATTTTTGATGAACACCGAATCTATGTTGTTCATCTATTACTATATAAGCTAGATTTTTATAATTAATATTTTTTTGGAATATTGCATGCGTTCCAATAATAATTTGTGCATTTCCACTTTCTATTTTTTTTTGAATGGTATCTTTTTCTTTTTTATTAATTTTTGAGGTTAAAAGAACAATATTAATTTTTAAATCTTTAAATAAATTAGAGAAATAATTATAATGTTGAATTGCTAATATTTCTGTAGGAACCATAAGAGCAAATTGAATGTCTTGTTTTAAAATATTTGCAAAAGTTAGTAGAGCTACTATTGTTTTACCTGAACCAACATCTCCTTGTAACAATCTTAACATTGGCGTTTCTTTATTTAAATCGTTTTCTATTTCACTTAGAACATTCAGTTGAGAATTAGTTAATGTAAAATCAAGTTTTGACAAAATATTTTTTTTAATATTTTCATCTACTTTAATTTTATGACAAATATTTTTTGTTTGTTTTTTTTTTATTATTAATAATTTTAAGTAATGAGATAACGCTTCATCAAAAGCTAATCTTTCTCTTAATCTAGGTATTTCATTACTATTTAAATTTTTTGGTCTATGTAACAATTCAATTGTTTTTTTCCATGACAGCCAATTATTTTTTTTCAAAATATCTTCATTTATCCATTCAGGAATATCTATCATTCTTTTTAATGCTTGATTAATAGACTTTCTATATAAAGTCATAGTTAATCCTTTTGTTAAGGAATAAATAGATAACAATCCATGTAAGTATTGTAAATCTTCTATAGGAGATATATTTTCTGGATGAATTATTTGGTATTTATTTTTTATTTTATTTAGTTTGCCACAAATTATTTTTTTTTCACCATTTGGTAAAATTTTTTTTAAGTATTTTATATA
>MDSY01103430.1_pt1 | contig 10279 bp, 6 predicted proteins | sample 811131 | NCBI WGS metagenome assembly MDSY01 (sample SAMN05326643, study PRJNA326480) | marine metagenome | isolation source: seawater | place: Atlantic Ocean: South West | collected 2010
TAAACGATTTAAATGAAAATGAAGAAATTTTATCTGAATTTGAAACAAAAATAACACAAACAGATAGTAATGTAATTAAACCAGAAGAAAATAATAATTACAATATAGTAACTAATTTTATTTTTTATGGATTGGGTGTAATTTCTGGATATATTTTAAAAAAATATAGACCCTTATTCTAAATCTATTCACTTTATGAATCTTTTTATATTGTTTTAAATAATGGTTTTTATTTTAGTTAATGAGAATATTAAAAAACATATTTAGTATGTTATTATTGGCATTATTTTTATCTCCAATAGTAGGAACAAATAAGTTAATGTCCTGGAACCAAACAACAAGTTTGCTAAATGGTAATAATGTATCTGCTATATATATATATGAATCCGATAATTCAGCTCAATTTATATATCAAAAACCATATTTAATTAAAAATCAAAATGATATTGATATATCATTTTTAAAAAAAAATACATCCTTGCCTCAATGTTATTATGAAACAAAATATAAGACTGATATAGCTATATCTAGATTTTCTAGAAATCATTTTTATGAAGAGATGATAAATAGTTATTTAAATAAAACAAAACTAAATAATATACATGTTTTTTATAAAAATAATACAGTAGCACAACTATTTAATGCACTTCCTAATTTATTTTTTATATTATTATTAGTTTTATTATTAAGAGTATCTATATCAAAAATGTCAGGTGGTCTAACAAATAGTCCTGGAAAATTAATTAAACCGAAGGAATTAAAAGTAGATTTAAAAACAGTAATAGGTCTGAATGATACCAAAGAAGAAATTAAACAATATATTGACTATATGACAAATAGAAAAAAATATGTTGAAATGGGTGTTACAATACCAAGAGGATTATTATTTATAGGTCCACCTGGATGTGGTAAAACATATCTTGCAAAATGTATAGCTAGTCAAGCTGATGTTAGTTTTATTAGTGTAACTGGATCCGATTTTCATGAAATGTTTGTAGGGGTAGGCGCTACAAGAATGAAAAGTTTATTTGCAACAGCGCGTAAAAATAGCCCTTGTATTATCTTTATTGATGAAATTGATAGTCTAGGAATGAAACGAACAAATAACGTTTACAATAGTGAAGGGAATAGTGTCTTAAATAAATTATTAACAGAAATGGATGGTTTTGGTAATAATGAAAATATAATGATTATTGCAGCTACAAATAGACCAGATACATTAGATGATGCATTAATGCGTTCTGGTAGATTTGATAGAAAATTAATTTTTGATAAACCAAATGTTAATGAAAGAAAAGAGTTATACAAATTATATTTAAAAGGAAAAAAAATTAACGATAATTTATCTGATGAACTAATTTTGGAACTTTCAAAACATTCTGCAAGTTTAACTGGCGCAGATATTAAAAATGTATGTAATCAAAGTGGTATAGTTTGTTTAAGAGAAAAGAAAGAGTCGATTGAATATACGCATTTAAATAAAGCAATTGATGAACTTTTAGTAGGTAATGAAAAGAAAGAAAGACTTATGTCTAAAGAAGAAAAAGAACGTGTTGCATGGCATGAGGCTGGTCATTGTTTATTAGGTTGTTTATTAAAATATTCAGAACCACCTATAAAAGTATCAATTATTCCACGAGGAATGGCTGCATTAGGGTATTCGATGCAAGAACCTTCTGATAAAAAATTATATATTGAAGATGAAATATACTCAAAAATCATGGTATTATTTGGAGGAAGAATTGCTGAAAATTTAAAATATGGTTCTATTTCAACTGGAGCCTATGATGATTATGAAAAAGCAACAAAATTAGCGAAAATGGCAGTTACAAAGTATTGTTTCACTACAATGTTATCAATCGATTTAGATGCGAGTGCGAATCGATTGATAGTAGGTGAAAAACAAAAGAATGAAATATATACAAATATTAATAAAATATTAATATTATTATATAAACAAGCCGAAAAAATAATAGAAGATAACAGAGTATTATTAGATTCTATTGCTGAAAAATTATTAGAAAAAGAAGAAATTCTTAAATCTGAAATTGAAGAATTAATTAATGTAGAGAAGAAATATGTACCCAAAATTTAATTACATACTTATATAGATGATGGTAATAAATATGTTAATTAATGTTTCTAATAAAATACATAAATAATTTGTTTACTAATCTATTCATTTTATAATAAGTTCATTACTGTTCTAACATTCACTAATTAAATTAAATTTTTAATCTATGCTTATAACAACGACATATTGACTTATATTTATTTTGTATTAATTTTTTATCACAATATATTCCTTTATTACGTCCTTTAGTAAAAATATATTTACATTTATAATTTTTATTAATTTCAATATATTTACATTCTAATTCTAATACTTCTGGAGGTTTATTAATAAGTTTATATATTTTTTTATTATTATCTAAAATACATTTTTTCCAATTTAATAAAACTCCTGCTTTTTTACAACGTTTTTTTAAAATTAGTAGGATTTTAAATTTTTCTACTTCTTCTTTATCTAAATGAATCTTTTTAAAATTTTTTATTTTAAAAGATAATAATTCTATTGGATCTGGTTCTGATTTGTTCATTAAACTATTTAAATAAATTAACATTAATCAATTTTTATAAAGTATGGTATTTTAGTTTTTTTAAAATTTGAATCATCATATCTACATCATCTTTTGCTCGATGACAATTAATAACTTTTTTTTTAACAATAACTTTATAAGTATCACTAAGTGATAATTTTAAAGTATCATTCTTTGAAATCATTCTTATAATATATCTACTATCTAATAGTTGATCTTTAGAATTTATACATTTTAATAATTTTGAAAATAATATTCTATGATCAAAAACATTACCATTATGTGCCATAAATTTAGGATAATCGCAATAATTAAATAGGTCTTTTATTTCTCCTAAAAATTTATCTAGACTATCTCCAGTTTTAACCATAGAGTCTGTTATACCTGTTATTTTAATAATTTCTAACGGTACTTTTCCTATTATTTTAACAAAACCGTTAGAAGGTGAAAATTTTAAATTATATTCTTCGAAATATCTTTCTGTTATTTGTAAATTATTTATATTTAGACCAGTTGTTTCTAAATCATAACAAAATAACATTTTTGATAATTTAGTATGTGTTATATCTGATAATAATTTTAAAAATGTATAATTATTAATTTTTTTTTCAAATTTAATATGATAAATTTTACCTGTATAAAAATTATATATCGATAACTTGTAATTTTCATCCCATGCTGGATTTATATTATTATAATAAAATAATAACTGTAATGCTTGTTTAATATGAAATTTTTTAGTAAATTTTATATCAATAATATGTTTCTTTTCAAAATTAACTATATCTAAAACTCCTTTAATTGGAAAATTTGGATGTTGTGTAAAATACTGAAAATTAAACACTTCATCTTTAACTGTTTCTGCAAATTTTTTTATTTCTTCTATTGTATCTTTTAATCTATCTATATGTTCTGAAAAATCTGCATCTAATAAATAACCTGATTCATTTTCTAGTTGATAACGATATAAAATTATTTCAAATATATTTGCTATATTTTCTTTCTTAAAATTTTTTATCATGTTTTTACAAATTTTAATAATCTTTTTTGACTCTAATTTAATTACCTTATTTTCGTAATTAATAAAAAATTTCTTTTTTAATAAAGATTCATCATCTCGTTTAATTTTAGTTTTTAAAAATTCATAAAAATCAATCTCATTATTAATTAACTTGTATTTTATACTCTCGAATGTATCTAAATTAACAGATGTATTCAAAGTAATATTTAATTTTTTTAATAAAACTTTACATGTTTTAACATATTTATCTGGTATAGTAATAGTATTTTTTAATTGATAAATAATTCGACTAAATAAATTATTTTCTGGTAAAACATCTTGAAAAAAATAATAGTAATACTCAAATACAGCTTCAATAAAACATCCATATAATGCTGAAAAGTTTTTATAATCTAATAATTTCTTCTTTATAGTAAATAAATTAATTTCTTCTATTTCAAACTTTATTAGATTTTCATATTGATATAATTGACTTGGTTTTAAATCTGCTAAATAATTAGTAACATTGAATCCTAACTCTTTAATAGGATTATTGAATACTAATTTTTTCTGATATACATGTTTAAAATTTGTTTCAAGTATACTAGAATTAACAAATTGTGTTAAAGGCCAAATCAGTTTATTATTTGCTTTATAAATAGTTAAATGCGATTTAGCTCTTGATACACCAACATACCATAAATATTTAAATATATTATAACTTTCCAAAGTTGGAACAATTCCAAAAGTAGTAAAATGATAATTTAATAAATAAACCTTTTCAAATTCTAATCCTTTAGATCCATGAATTGTAAATAAATTAACATGGTTTTCTTTTGTTATTATTTTATTATCATCAAATTTAATACTATTTGTATCAGAATAGTGTTTTATAAAATTAATATTATTCTTTGATAATGTATTTACTAATAATGATAATCCTATATTAAGATAATTACCATCCTTGATATTACATTTTTTAACTGGACCTATTATTGCAATATTAGATAAATCAATTTTACTACTTTTTAATTCTGACAAAATATTTACTACTATTTGATCAACAGTTCCTTGAAAAATATTTACCTTTTCACTTTTCTTTCTACTATTTGATACCATTTTAGTTTCGTGTGGAGAAATACTATTTATAAATTTAACTATATTTGGCGTTGATCTATAATTCTTTTTTAATTTATATGTTTTAGCTTTATATTCTAATAAATATTTATCTGATCCTCCTTGGAATTGATAAATATTTTGGTTTGGATCACCAACTAATATTAATTTACAATTTAATCTTTCTTTTAATTTAGTAATGAAATTAAATTGTTTTTCTGATATATCTTGAGCTTCATCAACAAAAATAACTTGTAGTTCATTTAATTCTTCAATTTCGTCTATTTTTATTTCATCGTCTTTTAATAAATTTAATGATGCTAATATAACTGTTTCTAAAATACTTGAATTTTTATTAGTAATTTTATTTACAATAAAACTAGCCATAGAATGTAACGTTTTTACATTTTTTGTACTATAATGTTTCAAAATATTCTGTGAATAAGTTTGTCCTTTTTTTAAAAAATCAAATCTAGCTCTTTTACTAAAAGTTAGAATAAGATATTCTTTAGAAGAAGTAAATACGTTATCTGTATATAATTTTTCTATCTTTTCAATAATACATCTAGTTTTACCTCCGCCAGGTACTCCTATTAATTTACAATCTTCTAATTCGCTTTCAATAAATTGTTTTTGATAAGTATCAAAAACAATTTTTTGTATTTTATTAGAAACAGTATTTGATAAAGTATACTTTATTTTCTCTTTTTCCCATTTATTTGTATTTTTAATACATTGATTTTTCCTTTTAACAAAATGGTTTTTTAAACCGGCTTTTTTTGTAAATGTTTTCAGACACAATGGACAACTTATCATTTAATATTAAAGGTGATTATTCTTTAATTGATTATATTAAAGATACAGTGTTGTTATATAACAAAATTAATAATATCTATACTTAAACTCATAGTTAATTAATAAAATTAAATAAATTATTATAATAGGTGATTAATTAAAGCAACGTTGAATAATTCACAACCTTGATGTGATAATGTTCGTTTTCTTTTCATTACTAATAAACTAATATCTATACTTAAATACTTACATAAAATGCTCATATGTAAGAATATCGAAAGACTTCTTTCCAAAAATCTAATTTCTTTTTCAACCTTCAAATAAAGAATTCTATTATTGATTTTCTTTCAGGAATTCAATGTTAAGATCACGTGCAAAGCAGTCACTGTTTTCATCACTGTCGTAAAATACCATGTTGTGATGTAGACCGTGTAGCTCTTGACGATTACCGAAACTAGTATCATTTCTATGTTTATGTTTACGTGATTTCGATGGTTGACATTGCAGACATTTTTTGCAAATAGTATGAGCATCGCATATGTCACATCGAAGCTTTCCCTTCCCAAGATGTAACAAAGATCCATCTACAAAGGGAAACCCTGTCGGTTTAGATTCGCAACATAAACTATGTCGGTCCTCAAGAATCCTTCGTGTTATTCTTCGTTTGTCTTTATTATCAGATCCCCCAAATATGCGAATCATTCCCTGTCTAATTGCATCACGTCTGTCACTGATTATTTTGTCCCTTCTAAGTATATCACGTATGTAACACCATCTTTCTTGGTCTGTTAGCCGTGGTAAAGTATCTAGGTTGATACTATACCTCACATCTAACATATCTTTTAAATTTGTTACATGTTCTTGCAGACTATTATGTTTTACATGAACGGTTATCTTTTGACTAATACACTTGGTCCCTTTCTCTTTTTCGTCGTTAGACACCTGCGTTTGAACAGCATGGGACTTGCGACCACCAGATACAGAAGTATCTGAAACACTTACAATTTCTTCTTTTCGCTCACTGCGAATAGAACAGCTCTTGTGACTGCTATTAACTACTGGATTTTTTCCAGATAAATTTGATTGTTTTTTCATGCTACACATCAAAATATTTAAGTTTTTTTGGCAGTTACTATAATTTAATATTTCAATTTTTAATAAAATTATATTAAAGATACCGTGTTATTGATATAAAAAAATTTTTTTAGTATAGTTATATTCTAATGATTTACATGTGTAATTTCAGAAACATTATTATCCAAGTATGTATATCCAAATGTATATTCAGTAATTGAGTTGTTTTCAAAAACACCTATTTCTTCTAAATATCCTCCGCTGTCGTAAGCAAATACACCATTTTTAAATCCGCTTACATTGCCATATGTATCAATTTTATAATTCTTTTTATTTATTATTATATCTTCTAGTTTTGATTCATTATAATCGCCTCGAAATAGAGGTAATAATGGACCGCATAATTTTTGTGGGTAGATTGATTTCATATTATATTGAATTACATAACACTCTATCAATTTTTATATTTTACGTAGTGAATATGTAATTGTTGTTTAAACTAATTGAAAAACATAGAATCTACTAAGGAAGTTCCAAATTTTACCCTCTTTATCAATACCTTTTAGCTCTTTGAAAAACTCTGCAATTTTTTCATAGAATTTTTTATTTCCAGGATTTTCTTCATATTGAATAACAGTATTAAAATATTCTTTATTCATTTCATAAATATTTTCAAACAAATCAGTTTCAACTAATTTTAATCCAATACTTTCCATACTACTAATCATGAATTCTTTATTTACTAAATATTCTTCTAAATAAGTATTTTCATCATTACTAATCCAACTCATATGAACATCAATTGCATTACCAGGCTTATTTTTAGGATTACCATCAAATTTTTTCTTTATTTCATAATATTTATTTTTTTTCCCTTCATTATCAGTATAATAAGATGTATAAGATGTTTTTCCATCTAATAGTTTCATTACTTGATTAGCATCAAATAGAGTAAGCAATACATAACCATCTGGTGCTAAATGTGTTTTAATATTATTTAACATATTTTTAAGACTACTTTCATCTTTAAATAGATAATGAATTACAAAACTTGAGTTAATAATATCAAATTTATTTTTACCAATTACTTTATCTATAATTTTCTCACTTTCTTTACTATAGTTAAGAATTTTTGCTTTTTGAGATTTAGCATTTAATGGAACTGTTCCATCTCCTTGTATAAAAGTCATTTTTGGAAAGTGAGGAAATCTACTACTGACATCTTTATATCTGCTAGTTAAACTATCAAAAGTCGAATAAACATTTTCATAATTTGGATCAAACCCAACAACACTTTTAACACGAGCATGAAAAAATTTCATAATATCTCCACCACGACCTGAACCAATATCAAGGATTGTTTTTTTTTTAAATTTACCATTTGGTGTTACTTTACTTCCACGACAATAAGTGTAAATTAGAATTGATTTAACCCAATTACTAAATTGTCTCATATTTTTTCCTAAATTTGTTTGTAATTGATAATATTTATCTTGTGTTTTAGTTGAAATATTAGAACTATCAATACGTTCAATTAAAATATTTCTTTGATTTAAATACAAACTAGGTTCAGATAAATTTTTAATTTCTTCGATTGTAACCGCTTCTTTCATTGATTTCCATGTTTTATCAGCTACCGTTTTATAATTTCCATATCTTTTATTATATTTATTGATTGATTCTGTTTTATCCCAACGTGTTCTTAGAATCTGCCATCTATACTTATGAGGTAAATTAGATTTAGCATTATATGTTAATTCTAATACAGTATTATTCATCACAATATTACCTTCGATATCTCTAACAACACCATCTACAACTGCAAAATAAGCCTCGTGATTATCAAACTGAGGTAAAAATGGCGTCGGTATTTCTCTACTACCAACTGCTTCACCTACCATTAATTCACAAACTCTATAAGAAGTTCCTTTTATTACATTTGGTAAAGAGTTATCAAATATTTCTAAAAATGTTCCTTTTTCTTTATTTTTTTTAAATCTTACATAAACATCAATACTGTTATTTTCAGGTGGTTTATATTTGTAAGTTGGAAACTTTTGTTCTCTTTTATCATTTGTATATTTTTGTATTAAACCTGTATAAATTATACCATCTAACATATAAGGACAACTAATTTTTTCATTTTCAGTACAACTTGTCCAAATAAGATGACCGTAACTAAAAGCTTCACTATGTTCTGCACCAAATGGATGAATAAATAATTTTGGACTTATAATTATATTTTTATCTGTTGATAATTCTTTATTAATAGTTTCAAAAAAAGTAATTAATTCTTTTTGATAATGGTCATTAATTTTTTTTAAATTGAATTTACCTTTATATTCATTATAATCATAAAATTTATTATGATTAATTTTTACTAAAATTTTATGCATCTTATCTAATCTTTTTTTCAAAGAAGATTCGATTCTTAAATCATTTTTACCATCAAAAAGACAGTCAAAAAGCATTAGTAAATATTTATTACTTTCTTTAATAAAAATAAATTCACCTTCTAAAATCGTTCCATCTAAACTTTTATCAACGGTTATATCTGTTTTCATAACTTCTAAATTATTACCAATTAAATATAGAATACCATTCATAATAAATATATTTTTTTTCGCACCATCTGCTTTATCAGTTGCTGAATAAGAATTTGGTATATTATCAACTATATGGTTAACTTCCGCAGAAATAGGTTGCATCGAATATAAATATTTAATACTATCATTATTAGATCCATACGTTATATTTTTATATTTATTTAAAACTAAATCTCTTTCTTCTTTAGATATAATAGTATTACTTTTTAATAGTACCTTCTTAAGTTGAATAGTTTTATCATTTATTTCTTTTACTATTTTTTCATTAACAGGTTCATTATTTTTTATTGTATAATCTAATTCAACTTCGTATTTTTTATTTGAAGAATGAATATCATTAATATTTTTTGTCATTTGTGTAATTGTACTATCTAATAATAATGTCTCGCGTGAATTATCAACTAAAACTAATGAGATACGCTGTTTAAATCTAAAAACAATTTTACTTATTTCACTATAGGGTAAATTTTTCAAATTATCCATTATTTTTTTACTATCTTTAATTGAATTAATATCATTTTCAGAAGATTTTCTTACACGAATGTCATAATTTTTAAGATCAACTACGTCTGAAAACTTGCGTTCTTTTCTAATAAAACTTACATTTTTATCATTACAAAATTGAGATAATATTATTGAAAATATTTCATTATTATTTTTTTTATTAACTAAATTTATTATATTATTAATATTTTCAAGTCCTTCAATTGTTACTCTATAATTAATGTTTGAATTATTAAAACTTTCAGACGAATAGACAATGTCTAATGTAATTTTTTTATCAAGTTTTAGTTTTTTACTATTAGATAGTGATTTCATAAATTTTAAAACATCATGAAATTGAGAAATGGTTAAAGAATTCTCTGAAGTAAAATTATTAAACATAATTTCAAATTCATCGTGTTTGGTCATTTTTTTTAGTAAACCGACTATATCTTTACTATTTAAATTTAACATTATTATTAATTATATTTTTATTCTTAATATCAATTTTTTTACATTTTGAGAAATGTAAAAAAATAATATTATAAATTTGGATTGATTAAATTACTTTTGAATAAGTAAAAAACTCTATGGTTTTGTTAGAA
>MDSY01020346.1_pt1 | contig 10277 bp, 9 predicted proteins | sample 811131 | NCBI WGS metagenome assembly MDSY01 (sample SAMN05326643, study PRJNA326480) | marine metagenome | isolation source: seawater | place: Atlantic Ocean: South West | collected 2010
AGTAAGGCATAGAGCTGCTAGAGAGGGTAGAAATCCTCAAACTGGCGCATCAATGCATATTGCTGCTTCTAAAGTACCAGGTTTTAAAGCTGGAAAAGGCCTGAAAGATAAGGTCAAACACGGCTAAGTTTTTTAACTTTTAAAAAGGGTGCATGTGCACCCTTTTTTTATTCTATAATATCGCCACTATGCTTGAATCACTAAGAAACTTTTTAACCGGACCTAGACTATTTATTGTTATTGCATGCTGCACTTTGCCGTTTGTGTTTCTAGGAACATCGTCACTATCTTCACCTCTTGGAGGATCAATAGGTACTATTAACGGAGAAGATGTTTCTGAATCTGATTTTCAAGTTGCCTCAAATCTTACTGTCCAAAGATTCAAAAATATCTACGGTGAAGAATTTGATTTTGGATTACTAGACGAAGATATTCAAACAGAACAAATCATACAAGAATTAACTGTCCAAAAAGTTCTTTTATCTGAAGCTAGATCACTTGGCTTTATTAATAAAGCTACTGAAGAAGAAACAAAAAAATCCATTCAACAATCTCAACAATTTCAAATTGACGGTACTTTTAATGAAGGCGTCTATGAAGCTCAAGTAAATGCAAATGGACATACTAAACTAAGCTATATAGATTTAATGAGTGATCTAACTGCTATAGAGATTTATAGAAACTCAATCTCATCTTTAAATTTCACAACAGACCAAGAAATTATTGATATTGCTTCATTGCTAGAACAGACCGCAGATATAGATTTCATTAAAATCGATTCGAATCAGTTAAGAATTAATATAGAAAATACCGAATCAGAATTAAGACAATTTTATAATGATAATCAAATAATGTTTTATTCCGATGAACTTAGATCTTTTGACTATCTGATACTTACGCCAGAGAACTACAAAGACCAAGTTGTTGTTCCTGAATCATTTGTTGAGCAATCTTATGCTGATTACTTATCTAAGGCTAGTGAAAGAACCCAAATAAGAATTTCACATGTCATGATTGACAAAGCTAATTACAATTCCTCAGAAGAGGCTTTTACTGCTATAAAAGATATTGAAAATAAGTTACTGAATGGAAGTGTATTTTCTGAACTAGCCATGGAATATAGTGAAGATATAGTTTCAAAAGATAATGGCGGAGATTTGGAATATTTTTCCAATGATATCTTCCCAGAAGAATTCGGAGAAGCTCTTAAAGATCTTAAATTAGATGATGTTAGTTCAATCGTTGAACTAGAAGCATCACTTCATATTTTAAAAATAACTGAATACAACGAAGCTGAAATTATTTCCATGAATCAAATGGAATCAGAATTAGTTGCTAATTTAATTGATTCTGAATCAATTGCATTAATGAATGATGATTTTGATATTTTGGATCAAATGATTTTATCTGGAGATACTTTGTCTTATATCGGTGAAAATCTATCTAAAAATATCTTAACAAGTGAGAACTTTAGTGCTGAGAATTTTAATTTTATCGAGAGTGATTCAAGAATTCAGGATTATATATTTTCTCCTGATTCTGAAATTGCATCTCCATTTGCTATAAATCTTGAAAACAGAATAATTATTGTTGCCCTTAAAGAGGTAAAAGAGTCATCTCTTATGTCTTATGAAGACATAACCGAAGATGCTGACAACCTCCTTTCGGAAGCTAAAGCTATTGAGAAACAATCTCTTTTAATGTCGCAAATAGAAACTGCTAGGCTTGATGAAAATTTAGATGAGTTTATCTCAGCTTATAATTTTATTACTAGAGATAATTTTGTAGATGTTGGGAGAAATTCATCATTAATTCCAAGAGAAGTTCTCTCTGAAGTGTTTAAGCTTTCATCCGGCACTCAAGTTTCTTTAGACGCAACAAATGGTGATACTTACTTAGTTGATATAATAAATATTAATCAAGCTTCCGAAGAGAGTATCAAGGAGTTATTAGAATCATACAGAGGGCTTTCTGAAGAAGTAATGTCTGATAGGATGTCTGTAATTATCAACGACGATATTTTTACTTCTGCTAGAGTTAATTTAAACAACTTGGTATTTTAATTATGAAATATTCTTTAAAAAGTGTAATCCCACTATTTATTCTATTATTTGTTATCAGTTGTTCCAAGAATATATCACCAGTTGATTCCGGCCTAGAAAATCAAATATTTCATTTTGGTAATGGCTCAGAGCCACAAGGAATAGATCCTCACATAGTTACTGGAGTTCCCGAGCATCATCTTCTAATAGCCTTGTGTGAAGGCTTGACCTCTTCAAACCCTAAAGGTGGTGAAAGTTTGGCTGGTGCTGCTGCATCATGGGATATAAGTGATGATGGAAAAGAATATACCTTTTATCTTCAAAAAAATGGTAAATGGTCTAACGGCGACCCTGTTACAGCTCATGATTTTGTGTGGTCATGGAAAAGAGTACTTACTCCTTCCTTAGGTTCTCAATATCCAGATATGCTTTATTACGTTAAAGGGGCTGCTGATTACCATGCTGGAATAATTGAAAATTTTGATGATGTAGGAGTTAAGGCTAAGGATGACTTCACGCTTACCGTTTCTCTTAATAACTCAACTCCATTTTTTCTAGGCTTGCTAAGTCATTACAGTACTTGGCCCGTTCACAAGAAAAGTGTTCTCAAGCATGGATCTATCGATGACAGGAACGGCCAATGGACAAGACCTGGCAATTTTGTTTGCAACGGACCTTTCCAGTTAAAATCATGGGAGCTTAACAGCAGAATCATTGTAGAAAAAAATCCAACATACTGGGATGCTAGCACTGTGGGATTAAATGAGATACATTTTTATCCTGTTCAAAATGTGATGACTGAAGATAGAATGTTCAGAGCAGGGCAGCTTCATGTCACAAGCACTCTCCCTTCTCAAAAATGCCCAGTTTATATTGAAGAAAAAAATCCAGATCTTCAAATAGACCCTTACATGGGAACTTATTTTTATAGACTTAATACCAATCATCCCGTGCTAAAAGACCCTAAAGTAAGAAGAGCTTTGGCATTTTCAATTAACAGGAAGCAACTTGTCGATAAAGTAACAAAATGCGGTCAGATTCCTGCTTATTCATTCACACCTCCAGGTTCTAATGGTTACGAACCTGATACATCTATATCTTTTGATCCTGAGTATGCCAAGTCTCTTTTAAAAGAAGCTGGATACGATGAAAATAATCCTTTTCCAAAGTTAGAAATCTTATTTAATACCAATGAAGATCACAGAAAAATAGCTCTTGCTGTACAGCAAATGTGGCAACAAAATCTAGGTGTTCAAATCGAACTAGTTAATCAAGATTGGAAAGTGTATTTAAATAGAGAGATGATTGGAGATTTTGAAGTTTCTAGAGCTGGATGGATAGGTGACTACGAAGATCCTAATACATTTTTAGATACTCTAAGACCAAATAGAGGTAATAATAAAACTGGTTGGGCTAATATGGAATACGACAGATTGGTTGAAAGAGCAAACTCTACCCAAGATCAAACAGAAAGATATGAGTTACTAAATAAGGCTGAGAAAATTTTGATTGATGAAATGCCAATAATTCCTTTATATACTTACGTAAAAGCTTATCAATTATCTTCAGATGTGAAAGGTTATTATCCTAATTATCTAGACCATCATCATCCTAAATATATTTACTTAGAAAGAGACTAAATATCCTATGTTAGTGATCTTTATTAAAAGAGTGCTTATGGCAGTTCCAGTTCTTTTGGCTGTAGCTACAATGACCTTCTTTTTGATTAAATTAGCACCAGGAGGTCCCTTTGACGCAGAAAAGGCAGTTTCTCCTCAAGTCCTTAAAAATTTAAATGCTGTTTATAATCTAGATGCATCTCAGTGGGAACAATATACTGATTATATGAGTGGTATTATTCGAGGTGATTTCGGCCCCTCGTTCAAGTATCCAGGAAGGTCTGTCACTGAAATGATAGCAACAGGGTTACCAATAACTTTTGAATTGGCTATGTACGCTATTTTAATAGCTCTCATTATCGGAGTTATGGCAGGGGTATTGGCTGCACTTAAACGAAATACCTTGCTTGATTTTATTCCAATGGCTATAGCTATGATCGGTATTTGTGTTCCAACATTTTTGATGGGACCTCTACTTGTATTAATATTTGGAATCTATTTAGAACTTCTTCCGGTAGCAGGGTGGGGACAACTTTCTGGAGATAAGATTCTTCCTTCTATAACTTTGGGCTTTGCTTACGCTGCTTATATTGCCAGACTTAGCAGAGGAGGTATGTTAGAAGTCTTAAATCAAGATTTTATAAGAACAGCTAGAGCAAAAGGACTCACTGAAAGAATGGTTGTTATAAAGCACGCAATGCAAGGTGGGCTTATTCCGGTCGTTTCATTTTTAGGCCCTGCAATTGCTGGATTATTAGCAGGCTCTTTTGTTGTTGAGACAATATTTCAAATTCCAGGACTAGGAAGGTTTTATGTCGAAGCTGCATTAAACCGAGACTACACCATGATACTAGGTACAACTATTTTCTTTTCTGCAATGATTGTATTCTTTAATCTCCTTTCTGATTTAGCATCTTTATGGCTAAATCCAAGATCAAGAGATGTTTAATGAGCAATAATTCCTCTTTATGGTCTGATGCCTTTTATAGGCTAACAAGAAACAAGGCAGCCATGATAGGCGGTGGAATATTGATATTATTAATATTATGTGCTGTTTTAGCTCCATGGATAGCTCCTTACTCTTACTCATACCAGGATTTAGATTTAGGCGCATCACCACCTTCTGAAGAACATTTACTTGGTACTGATATTTTAGGAAGAGATTTATTAAGTAGAATTCTTTATGGTGCAAGAGTTTCACTTCTTGTAGGTTTTGTTGCTACTGGAGTGGCTTTGGTTATTGGTGTTTCTTGGGGTATTGTCGCTGGTTTTTTTGGCGGAAGAGTTGATTCTATTATGATGAGAATTGTTGATATTCTTTACGGCTTACCTTTTATTATTTTTGTTATTTTATTGATGGTTATTTTTGGAAGTAATTTATGGTTGCTTTTTGGAGCTATTGGGGCTGTTGAGTGGCTGACTATGTCTAGGATAGTTAGAGGACAAGTCATTGGGCTCAAAAATCAAGAATTTGTTTTAGCTGCAAAAGCAATGGGCGTTGGAAATTTCTCAATGTTTAAAAGACATCTGCTACCCAATATACTAGGACCTATTGCAGTGTATGCAACGCTAACAATTCCTCAAGTTATGTTGCTTGAAAGTTTCTTAAGTTTTCTTGGATTAGGCATTCAACCACCAATGAGTAGTTGGGGAACGCTTATTAAAGACGGTGTTGAGTCTATGGAAGAATACCCTTGGTTACTTATATATCCAGGTTTAACATTTACTGTTACTTTATTTTCTCTAAATTTCTTTGGTGACGGGCTAAGAGATGCACTCGATCCAAAAACTTCTGATAATTAAAAAGCTCTGATAGCAATTTTTATAATTTGTCCTGGCATCAAGCCAGAGCTACTAAAGTTGTTTATTTCTTTAATACTATTAACACTTACATCAAATAAATCAGATATCTTGTAAAGGTTATCCCCTTGTTTAACAGAATAAAGAATAGTTCTTTTTTTAGATTCAATATTTCTATGGATATTTTTATTTCCAATCGTCAGTTGTTGCCCTAATTGAAGAAATGATGATTTACTCAGTGAGTTCATCCTGAGAAGATCGTTGATATCAAGTCTGTATTTTTTTGCGATGTTCCAAAGAGTATCTCCTTCAGAAACAATATGCATCTCGAAAGGTATAAAATTATTATTTTCTGTCTTACTCAAAGGAATTAAAAGAACGTCATTCAAAGACAAAAGATCTTTATCAATATAATTTATTTCTTTTATTATATTAACCTCAGTGTCATATTTTGTAGCTAACTTCCACAAACTATCTCCAGATACTACTACATGAGAAATCCAATTGATTTGATTAACGTTCTCAAAAGGACTTTCTGGAATATCTAGCATTTCACCTTTTTCAATAGGTATATAAAAAATACTTTTATCTTTTGGTGCTGATGCCCACTTGGTGTAACCAGCATTTAGCTTGTATATAAGCTCCGGCTTAATATCAAGATAATCACTTAAAGTGAGTATTTCAACCTGACCAGGGATCTCTACTTTTTTTACAACGGACTCTAGGGGTATTTGAGGAAGAAGAATCCCATATTGTTCTGCATTGAATATCACTTCTCTAATTGCTATGTATTTAGGAATATAATTAGTGACTTGCCTGGATAAATTAAGCGACCAAAAGTCAGTCTCTAGTCCTCTTCTTTTATTTTTCCTTATTTGCTTGTCAAGATAAGTTGGTCCTGCATTATAGGCAGCTAAAGCTAAATATATGTCATTATCAAAACGTTCAAAAAGATATTTAAAGTAGCCTATAGCAGCATGAGTTGATCTAAAAGGATCGTGTCTGTCTTCATTCCACCAAGATTTTTCTAAATTAAAAAGTCTTCCTGTTTTGGGCATAAATTGCCATAGCCCAACAGCTCCTGATGGAGAGATAGAAAATGGATCATAATTACTTTCAATAAATGGTATTAAGGCCAACTCAATAGGAAGATCAGCCGCTTCAAGTTCTTGAACAACATAATAAATAAAGTAATAAGATTTATTTAAGTATTCATTAAACTTATCGATGTCCTTGATGTGGTTGTTCATGAACAATAATGTTTGCTCATTAATTACATAGTTATCATTTGTTGAGGAATTTGCAGCCATGTACTCCCAAATATTATTAGGAACTATTTCTTCTTCGATAATTTCTTGAAGTACCTGTTCTTCAAAAACCAAAGGGATTTCATTAGGCTGATTATAACCAAGGTCTATTTGTGAAGCTTGACAACTATTCAGTATTGCCAAACACAATAGGAATAAAGCTAGAAGTTGTCTTTCCATTCTCTTAATGCCTTAAATATTTCTTGTTCATTTCTTTTAATATTAAATTTCTTTAGAAGACTGTCCTGAATTTCTTTAACATCGCATCTAAAAAATGGATTAGTCCTTAATTCTATTTCAATAGTTGTTGGTAATGTTGGAATTCCTTCCTTTCTTAATTTGAGAACTTCATTATATCTCGAAATGATATTTTTATTTAAGGGCTCAACCTCTTTAGCAAAAGATAGATTTGCAGTCGTATACTCATGGCCGCTGAAGACTTTTGTATTAGCAGGAAGAGATTTAAGTTTCATTAAGGATTCATGCATCTGTCCAAACGTTCCTTCAAAGACTCTTCCACAGCCCCCCGCAAAAAGAGTGTCGCCACAAAAGAGCAATGGATTTCCATTATTATTTGTATAAAAAGCAATATGATCCATAGTGTGACCAGGAAGCTCAATGATTTCAAAGTCTATTCCAATAAGGCTTAATGCTTGACCGACTTCCACTCTGACATCAATACTAGAAATATCATTTTTTGGACCATAGACTTTAGCAGAAGAAAATAATTTTACTTCATCTATTCCACCCGTATGATCAAAATGATGATGAGTTATAAAAATAGCTTTTAAGTTAAGATCTCTTTTTTTTAATAATTCAATGGTTTTTGAAGACTCTCCAGGATCAATAACAATTGACCCTTCATTAGTTGTCACTAACCAAATATAATTATCGCTAAATGCCTCGATTGGCTCTATATTAATCATATGCAGATTCTATGTTAATTTTATGAAAACAGTAAATATTTATACCGATGGTGCTTGCAGAGGAAATCCTGGAATTGGGGGGTGGGGTGCTTTAATTGAGTATGGTGATTCTGTAAAAGAATACTGCGGTGGCTTGAAAGAAACTACTAACAATCAAATGGAACTAAAGGCAGCGATAGAGGGTTTAAAGGTTTTAAAAGAACCCTGTATTGTTAACTTAACTACAGATTCGAAATACGTTATGCAAGGCATAACTTCTTGGATACAAAATTGGAAAAAAAATAATTGGAAAAATTCAGCAAAAAAAGATGTTAAAAATAAAGATCTATGGATTGAATTAGATAAATACGTGGCAAAGCATGATGTAAGATGGCACTGGGTAAAAGGTCACTCCGGCCATGAAAAAAATGAAATAGCTGATCAGCTAGCAAATAAAGGAATAGATACACTTTAAATAAATTATGGCAAAGAAATATATTATTTTAGATACTGAGACTACTGGACTTCATGTTAACGAAGGCCATAGAGTTATTGAAATTGGAGCTGTTGTTTTAAATGATAGGCAGAAATCAGAAGAATATTTTCATACATATTTGAACCCCTTCAGACTTATTGATGAAGAAGCTACCCAGGTTCATGGAATTACAAATGAAGATTTAAACGATCAGCCTCCGTTTGAGGAAGTTGCTGAAGAGTTTTTAGAATTTATAGATGGAGCAATGCTAGTCATTCACAACGCTCAATTCGATGTAGGATTTTTAAATAATGAATTGAAACTAGCATCATTAAAATATCCTAAACTTGAAGATATATGTGAAATTGAAGACTCTCTTTTAATGGCTAGAAAAATGTTTCCAGGACAAAGAAACACTCTTGATGCACTTGTTAATCGTTTTGGAATATCTGGATACGATAGGGCTCTTCATGGGGGTCTCAAGGATGCAAATATACTTGCTGATGTTTATCTTCATTTAACTGGAGGGCAAAAGAAGTTTGAGTTTATAGCAAACGATAGCACTCAAACAAAAAAAGAAGAGGCCATGCACAATGAATTAACTAATAAAGATTTTATATTTACAAAAATAATTGCAGATGAAAATGATCTTGTTGAGCATGAAGCAAGACTAAAAGACATTGAAGATAGAAATTCTATAAAATCTATATGGAGAAAAGCATAGTGAAAAAAGTAGTTACAAGATTTGCGCCTAGCCCAACTGGAACTCTTCATATTGGAGGCGTTAGAACAGCATTATTTAACTATGTATATGCTAAAAAATACGATGGTTTGTTTTTAATAAGAATTGAAGATACTGATAGAGAAAGATCAACAAAGGAATTTGAAAAAAATATCTTAGATAGTCTTGATTCAATTGGCTTGAGTCCAGATCAAGAACCTATAAACCAATCAGAGAGAAACGATATTTATACAGCAGCTGCTCAAAAAATTATTGATTCCGGTCAGGCCTACTATTGTGATTGTTCGGTTGAAAGGCTCGATAAGATGAGATCAGATCAGCAAGCAAACAGTCAAAAACCCCAGTACGATGAAAAATGCAGAGAATTAAATTTATCTAAATCAGGCAATACAGTCCTTAGACTTAAGACTCCCAATAATGGTGATATAACCGTTAAAGATTATGTTAGAGGCGATATTGTATTTAATAACTCAGAGCTTGATGATTTGATTATTTTAAGAAGTGATGGCACTCCTACTTATCATTTATGTAATGTTGTAGATGATTTTGAACAAGGTGTTACAACTGTCATTAGGGGAGAGGATCACATTAGTAATACCCCAAGACAAATACATATACAAAATGCCCTGGGTTATCCTGAGCTTGAATATGCTCATTTACCTTTAGTACTTGGAGCAGATAAAAAAAGACTTTCCAAAAGGCATGCTGCAACCAGTCTTGAGGAATATAAAGATTCTGGATATCTTGATTCCGCTATTCTTAATACTCTTGCAAGGCTTGGTTGGTCTAAGGGTGAAAATGAAGTTTTTTATTTAGGTGATCTGATTAAAGATTTTGAAATAACTGAAGTTCAAAAAGCTGGAGCTATTTTTGATATATCTAAATTAGATTATTTAAATGCTCAACACATGGCAAGTCTCAGTTATGAAGAATTTACAAAAGAATTAGAACCGTTTTTATCTAAAAAAGGTATCAATATAAATGCTCATTCAAAAACTCAAGATTTAATTGAATCTATGAGAACTTCAGCAAATACATTAGAAGCTATCTCATCAAATCTAGTTTGTTATTTTAAAGATATTGAACAATATGATGATAAAGCCATAACTAAATTTATCGGAGAATCTAATGAGATTCTTTTGGATTTAAAAGATAGATTATCAATGTTAAATGACTGGGATGAGGAAAATTTAGATGCCGCTCTTACCGAATACAGAAATGAAAAAGAATTATCAGTTCCAAAGGTTAATCAGCCTTTAAGGATAGCTCTGACTGGCAGTACTAATTCCCCATCACTTGGAATGACACTATCTTTATTTGATAAAGAAGAAGTTCTTAAAAGAATAGATGACCTTGTTAGATTTATTAAACAAGGCTTTTAAAAAAT
>MDSY01140329.1_pt1 | contig 10277 bp, 10 predicted proteins | sample 811131 | NCBI WGS metagenome assembly MDSY01 (sample SAMN05326643, study PRJNA326480) | marine metagenome | isolation source: seawater | place: Atlantic Ocean: South West | collected 2010
GAATTCTAACTTTAATGAGTCTTATTTAGCAGATGCTGTACATTACAATCAAGCTGGTGCTAAATTTATTGCAGATATTTATTTTAGCGGAATTCAATCAGAATACAGTGATTCTACATCTATTAAAATCTTACCTCTAGGAGATTCTCGTGTAGAGGGAAACAGACCTTAAAAGTTACTTTATCTAAAAATAGTAAGTTTTTTAAAAAAAATTATGTTTTTGATGGTCGTTTGTAATAATTTTGCCGAAAGCTTTTAAGTAACTGTAAAACATTTCCGTTCTATTTTAGTTTAAAAACATAAGAAAAATATTTTTTTAAATTCGTCTTTTGAAAAACATAATTTTTTAGTGATTTAACTAAAAAATGTATGTAGATAAAAACATATTTATGTTAAAAAATTGATAAACAGACATTTACAACCTTTATTAATATGACTAAGTTTACCTAAATAACTAATTATGATTGAAAGATTAAGTAACAAAGTTTTCTCGGAAGAATTTAAAAATAAAACAGAAAGAATTTTTGTCACCCTTTCCATTATAAGTTTTGTAATTCACCTGCTTTTAATTTTTCTTAAATATCTAGAAATTCTAAATTTTTCAGACGACAATCTACTTACCAACCCAATTGCAGCTATTTATACCCCTTTTTCGTTCATTTTAGTATATGAGGTTTTCTTGGTTATCTATTATCTACCTAGATCTATATCTCAATACATAAGAAAACAATACGAAATAATTACATTAATCATCGTTAGAAGAATTTTTAAGGATATGGCCAATATAGAGGTAAGTGCCGACTGGTTTAACCAACAATATGATCTTCAACTAACTTATGATTTAATTTCTACTCTTGTTCTGTTTTTTATAATCTTTTTATTTAACTATTTCAATACTAGAAGTAAGAAACTTAACATCAAAAAAGAAAAAGTAGAAAATTTAGATTTATTTGTGAAACGAAAAAAAACCATCGCTCTTTTCTTACTTCCAGTATTGATATTTTTAGCAGTTTCAAGCTTATTTAAATGGATATATATTGAAGTCGCATCGATAGATCAAGTTTTCTTTTCCATTCAAGATATAAACGAACTCTTCTTTAATGAGTTCTTTACTGTTCTTATAATGGCAGATGTACTTTTACTTTTAATATCACTATACAAAACAGATAAATTTCATGAAGTTTTTAGAAATTCAGGATTTATTATTTCTACCATTTTAATACGTCTTTCCTTTTCTGCCGATGGACTTATGAATAATGTACTTATAGTAAGCTCAGTGGTTTACGGATTCTTAATGCTAATTCTTCATATTCAGTTCGAAAAAATCAATATTCAGTTCCCTGAAGAAGTAGCTATAGAAGAAAAAGAATCGGATAAGGTTATATAAGCAGTTTTGGAGAATAATCAAGAATTACCCTTTGAAAATATTTCTAAAGTTCCAAACAATATATCAACTACAAATACACTTTTAAGATTGGTAGAAGGCCTAGCTTTTAGATATCGCTGGTCTACAGAAAATCTAAGTGAAGAAAACATAAAATTTAGACCTCACCCTACAAGTATGAGTATTGAGGAAGTAAATAGTCACATTTTCGACTTAGTAGATAGTACTTTTAGAGTTTTTGGTGGAGAAAAACAAAATAAAGAATCTTTAAATTCTTTTCAAAAAATTAGAGAGGCCAATCTTTTTTTATTTCAAAACTTATGCAATCTTTTAAATGAAATGAGCGATACCGATTTAATAAATTTAGAAAAAGAAACTTCACGTAAACTTCCCTTTTGGTACTGGATAAATGGCCCATTAGCAGATGCTCTAACCCATGTTGGTCAAATAACTTCTTGGCGAAGAATAACTGGAAATCCTCAATTAAAAGGATTCAACGTTTTTATTGGGACTAGTGATAATGTAGAAAAACATTAATAAAATATTACATTTCTAATTTACTTATATTTATAATCTAGAGATTGGTATTAAACCAAATGTTAAAAAAAATAAATATATCCCAAAAATTAGCTCAATTCAAAGACCATTGGAATCCTAGAATTGTTGGAGAATTGAACTACCAACATATTAAACTAGACAAACTAAAAGGCGAGTTTATTTGGCATAAACACGACAGTGAAGATGAAATGTTTTTAGTATTAAGAGGAAGTCTTAAAATTGCTTTTAGAGACAGAACAGAAACTATTAATGAAAATGAAATGATTATAGTTCCTAAAGGAGTTGAACATAAGCCAATTGCGGAAGAAGAAGTTTCTATAATGCTTTTTGAGCCTGCAACTACTATCAACACTGGAAATTTAGATAATGAACGCACTCGAAAAAATCTAGAATATCTTTAACGTGAAACTACCAATCTTTCAAATAGATGCCTTTAGCGATAAAGTATTTTGGGGGAATCCTGCTTGCGTAGTTCCACTAGAAAAATGGTTAGAAGACGATATTTTATTAAAAATTGCTCAGGAAAATGCAGTAGCTGAAACCGCTTTTTTTGTAAAGAAGGGAAAGAACTTTCATTTAAGATGGTTTACACCCGATATTGAAATGGATCTTTGTGGCCACGCTACTTTGGCTACAGCACATTGTATAATATCAGAGTTAAAATTGGTTACTAAAAAAGTAATTTTTGAAACATTGAGTGGAGAATTAGAAGTATCCTTAAATAATGGACGCTATTTAATGGATTTACCAAGAAGAGATGCTATTACAGCAATACTACCAGATGAAATAAAAAATGCTTTAAACATTCAACCAAAAAAAATCCTAAAAGCAAGAGATTATTTATTGGTATATGAAAATAAGAATGAAATAGAAGATATTACTATTAGTAGAGAGATATTTGATCAGATAAATATTAATCCTGGAGGTGTAATTGTTACAGCTAAAGGTGATAGTTGTGATTTTGTATCTAGATTTTTTACTCCACAAGCTACTATTTTAGAAGATCCAGTTACTGGGTCGGCACATTGTACTTTAATACCCTATTGGTCTAAAATTTTAAATAAAAAGATAATGAATGCACAACAAATTTCTAAAAGGAAAGGGGAACTTATTTGTGAACTAAAAAAAGATAGAGTTAATATTAGAGGAAAAGCTGTAACTTTTTCTGTAGGAAATTTATTTATTATATAATTCATACCCCCCTAAACGAATATACAATCGTTATATAAATATAATTAAAATTTAATATTGTAAAATGAAAAATTTTATTTTTCTAGTATTATTAGTTTCATCAAATATATTTTGTTATTCGCAAACCTGTGACCAGATAAATATTAATGTAAACCCTATTAATATTTACGAAGTTAAATTAAATACTACTTATGATAGTTTGGTGAATTTAAATCCTAATTCTGCTGCAGTATCTGCGATTTATGACTGGAGAGCTTATCCTCAAGGGAATCATAACTTATCAGATAATACTCATTTTTGGCACAGCACAAAAGCGACTCCCACATTCGAATCTAACTTTAGTTTTAATGATAGTTACTTTTTCTTTATTTTATCGCTTAAGATGGAAGACACAACATCTTCTACAATTCCATTAACTACTTGTATTCTGCCTTTTTTCATTGCAAGAGATACATTATTACCCACATATTGGAACCTCACTATGCTTAATAGCAACACTACTGACATGAAAATATTTGAAACTTGTGAAAAAAAGTTAATTAATACTTACAACCTAGCCGGGCAAATTGTAGATCCAAATAAAGTTAATCAAGAAATAGTTATCTATAAATATTTAGATGGTTCAACCGAGAAGAAATTTATAAATAAATAATTTTATACTCTTATCCCACCCCCCAATTTTTTAAAAATATTTCGTTTGATTAACGAAGATTCGAATTAACTAAGAATCAATTTTTATTTAATAACAGAAAAGTGATAAAAAAACTACTTTTAACCATAATAACTACCTTGATAATCTTATTTGGTCAAGCTCAAACTACAGCTTGTGATTCCTTAACTATTACCGGGTCTCAATATCAGTTACAAATAACTGCAAACAACGTAAATGCATTTATTTATTTCTGGGAAACCAGTGGATCAGATGGTAGCATAATAGAACAAGACACCACTATGAGTACTACACATAGTGTTTATAATTTCAATTCTACTACTGGACAATATTATGATACACTAATTACATGTATTTCTACTATGAATACTTATTGTTGTGATATATTAGTTTGGGATGGAAATAATTGGATTACTTCATCAGGTTCTAAACCTCCACCTTTAAATTGTAATGTCAATTTCTATTGGTGGCAAAATTTTGATAGTATTAATAATACTTTCACGACTGATATTTACTGCGTAGAAAACTCTACTGGTGGGACAGGTCCTTTCACCTATAATTGGGTCTTTGGAGATGGAAATACTTCTAATGTTCAATATCCAACTCATGTCTATAACCAAGTTGGCGATTATAATTTATGTTTGACTTTTACAGATGCCAATGGCTGTAGTAGTAATTACTGTGATAACATTACTATTAGCTCAAAAAGTAATGGATATACGCTAAATGTGATTGACGAAAGCCAAATTAACACCTTAGATATTTTATCCTCAGAATCAAAAAACAAATCTATAATTTATCCAAATCCAGTTAACAAGCTGTCTTTCTTAGATTATTCAAGCAATAAAAACTCGGATCTTAGCTTAACATATATTGACTATTCTGGAAGAATTATCAAAAATGAATATGTTAAAATAAGTACTGGTAACAATAAAATAAAATTGTCTACAGAAGGTTTAAATAATGGGGTTTATTATCTAAAAATAAATGGGGAAAACCATGTGGAAACAATAAGCTTTGTTAAGTAAACTGTCATAATTAATTTTTAAAAAACTACCGCAAGAATTATTTAACTTACAGTTTTTATGGTAGTTTTTTGAATTAAATAATAAAAAACAACTTTTTAACCCACCACTACAACAAATAATTTACGTTACAAATATTAATGTATTTAAAAGTAGAAAAAGCTGAAAGAGCATTGGAGTATATTAAAGGTTATGCAAAAGGATATATTACAGATAATGAGTGTAATGAAATGATGGATATAATACAATTTGAAGAATATCAATCATGAATTTAGTTTAAGTTAAAACAATATAAAAAAACATAAGCTTTGTTATATAATGTTGTAATTATATCAATCACCTCCCTGAAATTTTATTTAAACAGTAAATTTAAAGACATTTAATTTATTTATTTTTTGGAATTAGATAGTTCATTTATTAAAAAATTAATTAACCAAGATAGAAGAGCCCAACTCGAACTTTACAAAAAGAGTTTTGGCATTCTAATGAGCGTAGCCTACAGATATAAAAAAAACGAGGAGGATGCAAAATCTTTATCTATAACCTCATTTTTAAAAGTGCTAACCAATATAGAATCTTACAAACCTAACATTCCATTTAATGCTTGGATAAGAAGAATTGCCATTAATACTGCAATAGATGATTTTAGAAAAAATTCAAAGCATAATTTAATCGATTATAGAGATGATATATATATTAACGAGAATTACACTATAAATGAATACGAATTAGAAATAAAAGCAGAAGAGTTAAATAATATGATTTTAAAACTTCCAAAAGCTACCAATTTAGTTTTTAACCTATTTGCTATAGATGGTTATTCTCACAAAGAAATAGCAGAACAATTAAATATCTCTACTAACACATCCAAATGGCATGTTAAAGAAGCACGAACAAAATTGAAAGAACAAATATTAAAAAAACAAAATTTAGTTGAAAAATAGCGATAGAAATATTGACGATTTTTTTAAGAGCAATCTTGAAAATAGGAACTTCAAAATGGATAACCAACACTTGGAAGATTTTGAAAATCAGTTGGATAAATTTAACAATCCAAAAAATATTGATGAGTTTTTCAAGAGCAAGCTAAATAAAAGAGAGTTTTCTCTAGACAATAAGCATTTAAGTAATCTTGAGCAACAATTGGATCAACTTAAAAGATTTAATTCGAAATATTGGTATAGTGCAGCAGCTGCTTTGTTGTTATTAATATCTAGCTTAATATTTATTAATTATTATGAAAATGAGGCAATAGTTAATTCTACTTCTAAACAATTAAGTGCAGAGAATCTAAATACCAATAATGAGGATTTAGGAGCTAGTCGATCAAAAGATAATAATACTAAAAGATCTGAGAGTATTTCACCAATAAAAACAAATCAGGAAAATTCAAAAATTGATCAACCGAAAAATAGCAATTCAAAAACTAAAAAAACTTTAGAAATTTCATCCAAAAAAGAAATTTTAAATACAGTCTCTAAAAGTAGCGCTTCGTTAGGAATTCCAACATCAAAAATTGCTATTGCATATAAAAATACAAATGTATTAGTAAAGAATAATGATTTGGAGGATAGCGAGGATAAAATAGATGAATTAGCATTAAATAATCTAAAAAGTAATTTCAATTTAACTAAAGAAAAAGATATAATTAAAGACATTATACTAGACTCCACCTACAATAAACTTATAAACCCATTAATAATTGACTCTATAGATGGTTTTAATGCATTAAAAGATAATTATCTTAAAGTGATAAGTGACACATTAGAAAATACAGTTTTCTTGAAACAAGATTCAATTGTAGAAGCACTTTCACAAAATATTTTGGACTCAATTATTAAAGATTCTATTCAGAAAGCACCTGATTCGCTACAAAATGAAATAGTAGAATTATATGATTCTATGAAAGTTGAAAAAAAATTCAATATCTCATTTTCTGTAGGAACTAATTATATTATGAAACAAAATTCAATATTAGATCCTAGCCAAGGAATGGCACCTAATAATCAATATTCCCAAACTCTAGAAGATTGCATTTTCAATTTCCCTGCCGATTTTAGAATAAGTTATAATTTAACTAAATCATTGTCTATTTCATCAGGTGTAAGCACTAATAGTTTCGGAGAAAAAATTGATTACAATAATATTCACGAAACTAACATGATATATGATTCTAATTTTATAGATACCATTTGCACTTTTGGCACTTTTCATGTTCCTTTTTACAATTGGAACACCAGTCAAATGGATACTGCAATTTATTCTGTGATGATGGATACATCTTATTGGATAAATGAAAGCTATGAAGAAGAATCTATAAATAATTATAATGTTCAAAACAGATACACTTACTTAAATATTCCTTTTATGATAGGTTATCAATTTAAGTTAAAAAAAATAAGTATTGGATTAAGAGCAGGTGGTGCTGTAGGATTTAGAATTAATAATACTAAAGGGATGTATTACAATACCAATATTCAAGGACTTCACAGTTTTAAAGCAAAAAAGACTATTTATAATATTGTAACTACCGCTTCTATTGGATATCAATTTAAAAAAATCGAAGTGTTTATTGAACCTAAATACTGGTTTAACTTAACCAACTCCGTTCTAAAATCTGAAATAAATCATAAATACCATCTTTTAGGATTAAATATTGGTGTTGCCTTAAGCTTATAACTAACGGTTTTTTTCAACCCAATAGCAATACTGGCAAGATTATTGAACAATTAAGTTTATGAAGAAATTTATTTTATTATTAATATTCTATTTATTTTATTCCGTCTCCTTTTCTCAAAATAATACATCAGAAAAAGTTAGTGTAGAGAAATCTATTTTATCCATTCAAACAGGCTATTTTGGTACTTGGATTAATCATGAATTAAGAATTAATAAACAATTAGTTTTAAGATCTGAAATTGGGACAGAGTACAGATTAAAATTTACGATCAAGCAAAACTTTGACTCTTTAAAAAATCAAGTCTCAATATTTCTAGAGCCCAAATATTATTTCAACCTTATAAAAAGAGAAAACAAAAATAAAAACATTAGAAATAATGCTGGAAACTATATTTCTTTAAGAACTAATCTTAATATTTTAAATAATTTAGAAAAAGGGGAAGTTTATTTTTATAATCTTACTCCTACTTTTGGAATAAGAAGAAATATCAGTTCGCATTTTAACTTAGAGGTTAGTTTTGGTTGTGGAATCAGCTATTCAAATTCATTTTTATATTTTGAGGCTATGCCATCTTTTAGAGTTGGTTATATTTTCTAGCCCCTCACTTATTACTTTAATTGTCGTTATTATTAAAAATTAAATAACGATTTCTTACCATATGATAAACTCTGTTAAAGAGCTTTCATTTATTTTTATTTAATTTTTAAAGCATATAATAAACAATTTTTTTATAAATTTTCATGATGCCTAAAATTTCAACCTTCCTACTATTGTTTTTCTTCTCATTGACCAATAGTATTTCATCTCAATGTCACTATTTAATGTACATGTACGACAGCTATGGCGATGGTTGGAATAGTGCTTACTTAGAAGTAAATATGAACGGAAGTTTTGTAGGAAATTTTGATTGCTCCCAAAGTTTCACTCTTGATTCTGTATATTCTACGACAGGAGCTGCAATGGAGTTTATTTGGCATTCTGGAAACTATGACAATGAAATTTCTCTCACCATAATGGATCCTATGGGAGATACTTTGATTAATATAATTTCAGCATCTGATTTAGACGATTTGGATTTTTTCACCCATACTTCTAACTCAACCTGTCAAAGCAACAATCCTTGCTTGAGTCCCAACTTTTTAAACGCTGGAAATATCACTCCAAATTCAGCCGATTTATTATGGCAAGCTGGAAGTAATGAGACTTCTTGGAATCTAGAATGGGGAGTTAGTGGATTTACCCTAGGAAGTGGAAGTTTAGTAAATGGATTAAATAATACCAATTACAGTTTGAGTTCTCTTTCTAACAATACTTCCTACGATTTTTATGTTCAAGCAATATGTGATTCCAACACCAATAGCACTTGGAGTGGACCATATACATTTAACACCAGTAATACTTCTACAGGTGCTGTATGTGGCACCTTCACTTTATCACTCTACGAATCTTATGGAGATGGTTGGGATGGAGCTTCAATTGATGTGGTTATAAATGGCCAAATTCTTCAAAATATTACACTATTAACAGGAATTGGACCGGAGATATTTACATTTTCAACTGATTCAAATGATGTGATTGACCTAATTTACAATACTGGAAACTTTGACGATGAAAACACTTATGGTTTATTGGACAACGCTAATAATCTTATTGTAAGTCAAGGTGAATTTGGATTTATACCAGATTTAGACCCTGTTAGTACCTTTGGAATTGTTGCATGTCCTAATTCTTCACCACCACCTGGACCTGTAGGAACTTGTGGTAGTTTTACTTTAGAACTGTACGATTCTTATGGAGATGGTTGGAATGGAGCTTCTTTAGATGTAATTATAAATGGAACTCCATTTCAAAACGTAACATTAGCTAATGGCAACGGCCCAGAAATATTCACATTTTCTACAGATTCTAATGATATAATTGATTTTATTTATAACACAGGAAGTTGGGATAATGAAAATACCTATAATTTAACTGACAATAATGGGAATTTAATTGTTAGCCAGGGACTTAATGGATTTATTTCCGGAGCTGATCCTATTAGTGTTTTTGGTATTGAAGCATGCACATCTTGTCCGCAACCTACCAATCTTTCTGCAAATACATCTACAGCTGGAACTGCTTTACTTGGTTGGAATGGCGGTAGCGGAACTTTTAATATTGAATGGGGAACTTCAGGTTTTGCTCTTGGAAATGGAAATATAATTAATAGTATTTCTACCAATAGTTATTTATTAAATGGATTGAATAATGGAACAACTTATGATTTTTATGTACAAGAAGCATGTAGTGCCAATGAAATAAGTAGTTGGACTGGTCCCTTTTCATTTACTACAGGTTCTGTAGCAGGATCTTGTGGACTCTTTAATTTAGAATTATACGATTCATTTAGTGATGGTTGGAGTGGCGGGTATATAGATGTTGCAATTAATGGGAATATAACTTTAACCGGTCTAACCATTTTGACAGGTGGAGGACCAGAAATTTTTCCAATTTCTGTAAATATTGGAGATGTTGTGGATTTTATTTATACAAATGGATCTTTTGCCAACGAAAACTCTTACAAAGTTTTTGATCAAAATAGTGTTTTAATATTTGAAGAAGGTATTGGAAATGCTATTCCAAATAGTGCATTTGGAGTAGAAGCTTGTCCAAGTTGCCCTGCACCATCCAATCTATCTGCTAACACTTCTACAGCAGGTACTGCTTTATTAGATTGGACTGGTGGTTCTAGCCCATTTGGTGGTACTTTTAATTTAGAATGGGGACCTA
>MDSY01022677.1_pt1 | contig 10276 bp, 15 predicted proteins | sample 811131 | NCBI WGS metagenome assembly MDSY01 (sample SAMN05326643, study PRJNA326480) | marine metagenome | isolation source: seawater | place: Atlantic Ocean: South West | collected 2010
ATGGGAAAGAGCCGCGTCCCAGTGCCACCTGCCAATATAATTCCCTTTTTATTAGCCATCTTAACCTTCCATAGACCCCAAGCGGGTTAACGAGTAATTGTTATCCGTAATGGGTTTCCACCAATCTTTATTTTCTAAGTACCACTCAACAGTAGATAATAAACCATCGTTAAGTCCCCTACTAACTCTCCAACCTAATTCCTGTCTAGATTTGATAGAATTCATGGAGTATCGCAAATCATGCCCAGGGCGATCAGGAACATATTCTATACTATTTATTAGTTGATCTTTATTCTTTCCCTCTATAAAGGGCTTCAATGCTTCAATTAACAATATGACCATTTCTGTATTTGTTATTCTATTAGTACTCCCCAAATTATAATGATGGCCTGGAATTCCATTTAATAATGCTAAATAAATACCTCGGGCATGATCATGAACATGCAGCCACTCTCTCACATTTTTCCCATCACCATAAATTGGAAGTGATAAACCTGATAAGGCCCTTAAGATAATTAAAGGAACTAGCTTTTCTGGAAATTGGCGGGGACCATAAGTGTTTGATCCTTGGGTTACAATTGTTGGCAAACCGTAAGTTCGATTATAAGACCTAACGATCAAATCTGCTGATGCTTTAGATGCGGCATAGGGAGAATTTGGGCGAAAGGATGACCCTTCATCCACCTCTCCAATGTCAATAGACCCATATACCTCATCAGTTGAAACCTGAACAAATCGAAACTTTTCTTGTTGGCCAGAGGTTAATGTCTGCCAGTGCTCAAGGGCAATTTTAAGTAAGTTTTGGGTGCCAAGAATATTTGTTTGTATAAAAACATCTGGGCTATCAATAGAGCGATCCACATGTGTTTCTGCTGCAATATTTATGATCCCATCAGGCTTGGTATCCAGAATTAACTGGTGACAAAACTGATCATCACAAATATTACCCTCTATAAAAGTAAAACTAGAATTATCAGTTAAATCACTAAAGTTTTCTCGTCGCCCTGAATACGTTATGGCGTCTAACATTACTATATTATTATTTTTGTCCTTGAGCAGCTCTCGAATAACTGAAGAACCAATAAAACCCGCACCGCCAGTTACTAAATATTTTCGCATTTCAATAACCTATAGGATATTCCAAAAAGGGTTTGCACACAAAATCCTAATCAATGTCTTGTTTTTATTGATTAATATAAAAGTGATATTTTAAAGTTAAGCTAACAAAATGCCACTTACAATAATAACCAACAACCAAAGAATTATATCTTTAAACTTATCACTGGGTATAACCCCAAATAACTTTATACCAATCCAGACCGCAATTATATGAGGAAGAGCCAAAATACCAATTCTATAGAGATTTATTGAGGGGACGTCGCCACCAATCAAAATGTATGTGAGTATACTGGTACCCATTGCACCGGTGATAATTGCCATATTGGCCCTTTGGACTTCCGCTCTTTCAGGCAAAGACATTAAATACAAAACAAATGCTGGTCCTCCAACGGCCGCGACACCATTGATTATCGCAGAAATTGATCCCGCAATAAAACTTGGTATTACCCCCCTTGGCCCCTTATAGCTCCAACCGATAAGGCTAATTATTGTAAAGAAAAGTACAATTGCCGCTATTACCTTTTTAGTTACAAAAGGATCAATTGTTAACAATAAATAGGTCCCTATTGGGGAAACAAAAACTGCGCAAAATACAATAGGACCTGCATCTCTCCAATTAACTAATTTAAATGCGGGATAAGCCATCTGCAGGGTTGAAAACAACCCTAGGCTAAGAACAACCACAATTGCATCTACCGGCCCCCAAAGGATTGCCAAAATTGGAACCATCACCAATCCAGAACCAAACCCCGTATAACCTCTTACAACACCTCCAGAAAGGATAACAGCCAAAGCAATTAGGTTTGTATAATTTATGAGGTTCTCAAGCAATTAATCTACTTACCAAACGAAAAAATATGTACTAGCAACCATACTATTTACTGACTCGCAGGTTTTTCAAAAGAGTATGCCATTTTATAGGAACTCCGAGACTGTAATTCTAGCCACCATCTGCCGATATTTCCCCATTTTTGAAAGTCAATCAGCATATTTAGTTTATTAGCTTCAAACCGCTCTATAAAAGGAGCAATCGCAATGTCAGCTAGCGTAAAGTTATCCCCTACAACCCAAACATTTTTTGACAAAGCTTTATCTAACTCGTCCATAAAGGAAGTCAGAATAGTTATTGCATTTTTCTCATCTTCCTCAGTTACTCCATTTTTTAGCCTTTTAACCATTGCAAACCGTTTGTCGGGGTCCGGAAAATTCTCAAGAATACCAAGGTGCTCTTGATGGGAAAAATGGGCCATTCTCTTCATATGCCGCCGATTCCAGGATAATATATTGATATTTTTGTGAACTGTATTCTCAGACCTATCTAGCCAAAGTCTCACTTGGGCCCTCCCATAGGGATCCTTGGGCATCAGCTCTGGTTCATTTACTAGTTCATTAAGAAATTCAATTATAATATTAGACTCTATAATAATTTGATCATTGTACACCAAAGTTGGCACAACACCTTTTGGATTAATATCAACGTACCACTCCTCTGTATTTTCCCTTTTTTCTACAATATCAACATGATGGCTAGACCACTCTATTCCTTTTTCTGCAAGACATATTCGGACCTTTCTTGAACAAGTAGAACTCCAAAAATGGTAAAGATGTATCATTTGTTACCCTCAGCGGAATTTTAAGAGAAATATGGTATCAGTAATGCAGACTTCTATTCTAAGTGCAATCCTTCCAATAACAAAAAAATAGGTTAAAATAGTTTTGTACGCAAAAAAATATAAGCAAACTTGTATTCAGAAGGTAATTTAATGGAGAAACTTTTTACAACTAAAGTTAAAGATCAAATATTTTATTTAACAATTAAAAATTCAGAGAATGGGAACCGAGTAAGCGATGAATTAGCAATAGAGTTAACTCAAACAATTGATGCTGCCGCTACAGATCAAAAAGCTATTGTAATTACTACGGAGGGAAACGATTTTTGCCTAGGCAGAGCAGTAATGGGAGAACCTAAGGGAAAGTTACTAGAGGCGTATGAAATGAGGCAGCGCTTTGATGCAGTTTTCGATTTTTACGACTCATTTCGACGGTCTCCTATCCCAATAATATGTGGTGTTCAAGGTAAAGCAATTGGCTTTGGCTGCGCAATGGCGGCTATCTGTGATATTACTATTTCATCAGAAGATGCTATCTTTCAATTACCTGAAACCTCTCACGGCATAATGCCGACTATGGCTATGTCCTCGTTGATTGATAGAGTCCAGAGAAAGGCAATACTTTATTTAACTTATACAGCTGCGTCCGTTGACGCCCAATACGCTCTAAATTCAGGTTTAATTAGCCAGATTGTGCCAGCCAACCAGCTAAAAAATAGCATAGAGGAAGCGGCGGAGGCAATTAGGCGCATCCCTTTCCCTGCTATTAATGCAGTCAAAGAATTTTCAACCAATTCGATTGGGTTACCAATGAGTGCGGCCGAGGATTACGCGAGAAGTTTGCATTCATTAATCAACAGCTCAGAAGCTATGAGAGACAAATAAAAGCTATATTAGAGGTAATTCTTTTTCTTAGATACTACTTATAACCCTCTATAAATAAAAAGGAAATAATAAGATATTATGGCTCAAAATCATTTATTTTCTAATAGTGAATTACTTAAATATTTGAGGCAGTTTTCCTTGAGAGAAAGCGAAACTCAAAAAGCCCTGAGAGATCAAACCAATAAATTAGAAGAATCCAGTTGGGCGGTAGTTCCTGAACAGGCACAATTTTTAGCCCTATTAGCAAAAATAATTAACGCAAAAATGATTTTAGAGGTTGGCACTTTTACCGGGGTCTCAAGCTTAGCCATGGCCCTGGCGATAGAAAAGGATTGTAAAATAATTACTTGTGACATGGAAACTAAATACACCGATATTGCTCAGCGTTATTGGGCAGAAGCTAAGGTAGATGATAAAATAGAGCTAATTATTGGGCCAGCATTGAACACGCTAGAAAGCCTTCTTGATAAATACTTAGAAAAATTCGATCTCATTTTTATTGATGCCAATAAAAAGGATTATGTGAGTTACTATGAGTTTGGATACCAATTAGTCAGAAAGCATGGTCTCATAATTTTTGATAATGTTCTATGGGATGGAAAGGTTATAAACCCCAATAACAATGAAAAATCAACAGTAGCCATTCAAAGACTTAATTCTAAATTGTTACACGATGATAGAGTAAGTATCTCGATGCTGCCTATTAATGACGGTATTACAATTGCATACAAAAATTAGTCTAATTTAATAGAATATTATTTGTAAAATATTTTATGATAGATCCTGTCGCCAACCTTGATTTTTAGCCTAGATATAGTACCTGCATTTACTTCAAGTACGGCTCTCACAGGACCTTGAGAAGATATAATCTTTAAAGATTTAGGAACAGTGCGCTCATGAAAACTCTCAATAATGCCCTGGTTATTAATAAAAATCATATCAAGAGGGATAAATGTATTTTTCATCCACATTTGAATTTTGGTTAACGCACCATAATCAAAAAGCATGCCTGCGTTTTGATCCAATTTTGTGCGATACATTAAACCTATTTTTTGTTCTCTGGGGGTTTTGGCAATCTCAACCTTAAACTTGTGTTTTCCAGTAGCGGATAAAACAAAAAGCTCTGACTCACTTCTTCCAGTATTATTTTGGGCTATTTGTGAATAGGTCTGCCATGGAAAGTAAGCAATTAAAATCGCTGACAGTATAGGAAATGTTTTTTTAGCCCAGAGCATGAAAGTATAATAATATTAATTGCATAATTATGCTAAATTTATACCTGTATTTAGAATAAATTAAATCAAAAATATTGATTTGAAGTCAAATAACGCTCATAACTATCAGACCATTGGGGGGAGCTACTTTTTAGCTGAGAGGTCTCCACACAGAGACGACCCCTCGAACCTGATCCGGTTAAAGCCGGCGTAGGAACAAGGGTTGCATGCAAACAGAAAATTTCAATGCTAATTTTGATATAGATATTTCGATAGATAGTTTGTCGTTTGGCAATCTCGAAATATTTGAGAATTTTAACTTCACTCTAAGCGCTGGCAAATGGACCTCAGTCCTTGGAAAAAGTGGTGTTGGTAAGAGCACTCTCCTTAGGGGAATTACAGGAGAACTTGAGAGCAAAACCAACTTTTCCATCACATGTTCAGATAAGGCACCACTTAAAGGTCGCATCGCCTATATGGGACAACAGGATTTGCTTTTGCCATGGCTTACAGTTTTTGAAAATGTAACGCTAGGCATGCGCCTGAGGAAAGAGAGAGATCCGGTTTCAATTGCTAATGCCTACGAACTTATTGATAAAGTCGGGCTTAGAAAATATTGTAAAGAGATACCCGAAAATTTATCTGGGGGAATGAAACAGAGGGTGGCGCTTGCACGCACCCTTCTTGAAAACAAGTCTCTAGTTATAATGGATGAACCATTTTCTGCCCTCGATATTGTGACTAAATTAGAAATTCAAGACCTTTTTGCTGAGATGCTAAGAGACAAAACTGTTTTGTTTGTTACTCATGACCCTCTGGAAGCCCTAAGATTGGGAAATTATATATACCTAATGAGGGGAAGCCCCGCATATCTGGAAAAAATTTCCGAATTGTCTGGGGCTGTACCAAGAGATATCAAAAATAATGAGCTACATTCATTTCATGGTGAACTACTTTTAGCAATGAGAGAAGATTGATCTTGCAAAAGATACTCAAAATAATAGCAATATTTATTTCCATTTTATTAATCTGGCAGATTGTCGTGACATTAACTTCGATAGAGCACTACATATTGCCATCTCCCAATAGGGTATTAATAGCCCTAAATCAAAATTACGGGATTTTATACAAACACTCTGTGATTACGTTTTCAGAAATAATATTGGGACTCATACTGGGGGTCGGGCTTGGATTTTTTAGTGCGCTTCTTATGGGTTATTATAAGTTAGCTAGAGATTGGCTCATGCCAATTGTTGTAATTAGTCAAGCTATCCCGGTATTTGCATTAGCACCTATCTTAGTCTTATGGATAGGATACGGTTTGGCATCAAAAATAGCTATGGCTACAATCATTATTTATTTTCCTATCACTGCAGCTCTACTTGATGGTCTTGTCAGGACTAATAAAGAGCAAATTTACCTCGCAAAGATAATGGGCGCCAGTAGTTGGTCTATTATTAAAAATATTAAATTGCCATCAGCAATGCCGTCTTTTGCCTCGGGGGTAAGAATAGGAGCAGCCGTCGCACCCATTGGCGCTGTGGTCGGCGAATGGGTAGGGTCAAGTGGGGGTTTGGGGTACCTAATGTTACACGCAAATGCAAAAATGCAAATTGATTTAATGTTCGCAGCATTATTTATACTCGCCTTGATTGCTACACTTACTTATTTCTCAATTGATAAATTAATGAAAAACCTAATTTACTGGAGTGCCCAGAGTTAACTTGGAGAAGAATATGAAACATATGAATAATAAACTAACTTTTTTATACCTACCCTTGCTATTTGGGTTAATCCTATCGACACCGGCTTACAGCAAAGATAAAATAACCCTTTTACTCGATTGGTTCATAAATCCTGACCACGCTCCTATCATTATTGCGCAGCAAAAGGGGTTTTTTAGTGATGAAGGGTTAAACGTTTCAATCATTGCACCTGCGGATCCAAATGACCCTCCCAAGCTTGTAGCCGCTGGTAAAGCTGAACTTGCAATTTCCTATCAACCTCAATTGCATGTCCAAGTCTCCCAGGGATTGCCCTTGATAAGGATTGGTACATTAGTTTCTACTCCTTTAAATTCACTTGTTGTTATGAAACAGGGACCCATAAGAAATATATCAGATTTAAAAGGCAAAAAGATTGGCTATTCTGTTGGAGGGTTCGAGGATGCTCTGCTCTCAGAAATGTTATCTTCCTATAACCTAACACTTAAAGATGTTGAACTAATAAATGTAAATTTTTCTTTGTCCCCTGCCCTAATTTCGGGGAAAGTTGATGCGGTGATTGGAGCATTTAGAAATTTTGAATTAAATCAGATGGATATTCTTAATAAGCCAGGTAAAGCCTTCTATCCAGAAGAACATGGGGTGCCAGTCTATGACGAACTTATCATAGTTGCCAATTCAAAAAACCTGAATAATAAGTCATTTCCTAAATTTATAAGATCTATAGAAAGTGCGGTTCAATATCTAATTAATCACCCGGACGAAAGTTGGAAACTTTTTATAAAAGGTAATAAGGAACTTGATAATGAGTTAAATAGGAGGGCATGGAGAGATACACTGCCAAGGCTTACCCTTCGGCCAGCCCCCTACGATCGAAACAGGTACATAAGATTTGCCCAATTTTTGGAATCGAAAAAACTGATAAAAAAAGCTCTTCCTGTAGAAAAGTATGCTATTGAGTTGCGTTAATCAGTTGACATTTGGATTCTATTTTTTTCTATTGGTACAAAATGAGAAATTAAATGTTTAGAAGTATTTTTTTAGCAGTAGTTCTTTTCCTCCTATGGCTCGTTTTATCTGGGATTTACACCCCAATATTAATTTCATTTGGTGTTCTCTCTGCAATTATTGTTGCCTGGATAGCCTATAGAATGGATGTTGCAGATCACGAGGGTTTTCCCATTCAACTAAGTTGGAAGGCGGTAAGCTACTGGCCTTGGCTTATTATTGAAATTATCAAATCTAATATCGCAGTTGCTGGACTAATTTTGGGTTCCCGAGAAAATATTAAGCCTATTCTTATTAGAATCCCTGCCAATCAGAAAACAGAGCTCGGGCAAGTTACTTACGCTAATTCCATTACACTTACACCTGGAACAGTATCAATAGCAGTTGGGGAAAACATGATTGACGTTCATTCTCTCTCTAAGGCAGCGGCTGAAGATCTCAAGCAGGGTGTCATGCACGATAAAGTGTGTAGACTTGAGGACCTCAATTACCCTCTGCGTAAAACAAAGTGAAACTCTTATGTTCGTAGCTGCTAGTATCGCAATTTTAATAGCAATGTTGTTGGCGATTGTCAGAGCCGTGTTAGGACCCACAATTTACGATAGGATTCTAGCTATCAATACCTTCGGAACTAAAGCGCTCCTTCTCATTGCCACTATTGGTTTTTTAACCGAACGGCCTGAATTTATGGACCTGGCGCTGGTCTATGCTCTAATAAACTTTATTGCGACTATTGCAATAATGAAATTTTTCAGATTCTCACACTTGGGTTATCCGCAAGGTAAAGATGAAATAGGGGATTTATAAATTGGCTGTGGAAATCATTAGCTGGCTTTTTGTTGGGCTTGGCTCACTCTTTTTATTAATAGGTGCCATCGGCCTTCTCCGCCTTGGTGATATATTCGCCCGTATTCATGCAGCTGGTTTGATTGATACAATGGGGCTTGGTTTTCTCATTTTAGGAATGTGCGTCTACTCTGGGTTCACACTGGTGACTGCTAAGCTGATAATAATTGGCATTTTTATGTTTTTTGCCAGCCCAGTTAGCACCCACGCTCTATCGAAAGCAGCTTTAGATGGTAATATAAATCCAGAAGTAGACGAAGATCAAAGACCAGATAAAAGAAGACTGGGAGCCGAAGAATAATAGAGGCAATAAACATATCAGTGCTACTACTAATGCTCCTGACAGGAATATCGGTAATATTTATCAGAAACCTATTTGCTGTGGTGGTTTTAGCTGGAATTTTTAGTCTTTTAGCAGCAGTTCTTTATGTAGTACTCGATGCAGTTGACGTGGCTTTTACTGAGGCTGCCGTTGGTGCGGGTATTTCAACTCTTCTACTTTTAGGGACTTTAGCACTAACTACCGACAAAGAATTAGCTAAAACAAAAATCAAAATCATACCCCTATTATTAGTAATATTTACGGGAACTGTTTTAATTCTTGGTACACAGGATATGCCCAATTTTGGTGATCCACAGGCACCCGCTAATCTCCATGTTGCACCCCGTTACATAGAGGAATCCATGAAGGAAACAGGGCTGCCAAACATGGTTACGTCAGTTTTGGCTAGCTACAGGGGCTACGATACATTTGGTGAGGTAGTAGTTATTTTTACCGCAGCTATAGGGGTCCTCATACTATTGGGACAGGGGTATAGAAAGCCCCGTCGAAGTTCGAGGAAAATAAATAATAAAAGTAGTGGTGATGTAAAATGATGACGCGTCATACAATTCTGAGGGTTATAGCAAAATTTATGATCCCCTATATCCTGCTATTTGCATTATATGTTCAGTTTCATGGCGATTTTGGGCCTGGTGGAGGCTTTCAAGCTGGTGTTATATTTGCGGCCGGCTTTATTCTTTACAGCCTTATCTTTGGTATAGAAAATGGGCGAAAGGTTATGCCCCCGTGGCTTAGGAGGGCGCTTCTCTCTATAGGTGTAATAATATTTGGGGGTACAGGACTATTTGGTCTAATTCTTGGTGGCAACTTCTTAGACTATAATGTGCTTTTGGAAAACCCTGTGGCAGGACAGCATCTTGGAATACTTTTGGTAGAACTGGGTGTAGGGATAACTGTATCAGCAACAATGATTACGATATTTTTTGTTTTTGCGAGCCAGGACCAATAAAATGGAATTTCCGGGTCTAATTAACTACTGGATCGTTATAGTCCTAATGATGGTGGGATTTTATATTGTTATTGCCCAGGGGAACCTCATAAAGAAAATAATTGGACTTAATATATTCCAAGTCTCTGTATTTATATTTTATATCACCATAGGAAAGGTTACAGATGGCAGCGCACCAATTATGGGCGCAGGAATAGATACATATTCTAATCCTCTACCTCATGTCCTTATCCTTACAGCTATTGTGGTAGGTGTAGCAACAACGGCGCTAGGCTTAGCTATGATTGTTAGAATCCGTGGCGCATACAATAGTATTGAGTCCGATGAAATTGAACAGGCTGAAATGCTAGAGGATGATAAATGATTTCCTCACATTATCCTATACTTCAGGTAGTTATTCCTCTTCTTGGCGCCCCAATTTGCGTCCTAATTAGAGAGAAAACATGGGTTTGGGCAATAGCACTCATTACCACATGGAGTTCCTTTATTATTTCTATCTTATTATGGCTCACGGTGAGCAAAGAGGGCGCAATCAGTTATCATATTGGGAACTGGCCCCCTCCCTGGGGTATTGAATA
>MDSY01105511.1_pt1 | contig 10271 bp, 8 predicted proteins | sample 811131 | NCBI WGS metagenome assembly MDSY01 (sample SAMN05326643, study PRJNA326480) | marine metagenome | isolation source: seawater | place: Atlantic Ocean: South West | collected 2010
CATTTACAAGCTAGTTATTCTAGTATTATACTTGTTAATTAAAAAAAAATACTTATTTATATATTATGAATTTTAAAAATTTAGCCATGTGGGGAATTATAGTTCTCTTGTCAGTTGGTTTATTCAACATGTTTCAAAACCCACAACAAATGAGTGAAGCAAAATCTAAGATAGCTTTTTCAAAATTTTTGTCTGAAGTAGATGAGGGGCGAGTCATAAAAGTTGAGATTCAAGGAAACAATATCACAGGTGTTTTAAGTGATGGCTCAACATTTACAACATACTCGCCAAATTACCCAAGTCTGGTAGAACAATTAACAAACAAAGGTGTAAACATTATAGCCACACCTCGTGAAGATAAAATGCCGTCTCTACTTGGCGTCTTACTATCTTGGTTCCCAATGTTACTTCTTATAGGTGTTTGGGTTTTCTTTATGCGTCAAATGCAAGGTGGAAAAGGTGGTGCCATGGGATTTGGAAAATCAAAAGCAAAACTTTTAACAGAAGCACAAGGAAAAGTTACTTTTAATGATGTAGCTGGCGTGGAAGAAGCTAAAGAGGAAGTAGAAGAAATAGTAGAATTTTTAAAAGACCCTAAAAAATTTAGTAGGCTCGGAGGAAAAATTCCAAAAGGTGCGTTATTAATTGGACCTCCAGGAACAGGTAAAACTTTATTAGCCAAAGCAATTGCGGGCGAAGCAAACGTCCCTTTCTTTTCTATATCAGGTTCCGACTTTGTAGAAATGTTTGTAGGTGTAGGTGCTTCACGTGTTCGTGATATGTTCGAACAAGGCAAAAAGCATTCCCCATGTATTATATTTATTGATGAGATTGATGCTGTTGGTAGAAGTAGAGGAGCTGGTCTTGGTGGAGGGAATGACGAAAGAGAGCAAACACTTAACCAACTTCTAGTCGAAATGGATGGCTTTGAAACTAATGAAGGAATTATATTAATTGCTGCCACTAATAGACCAGATGTATTAGACCCTGCTCTATTAAGACCAGGTAGGTTTGATAGGCAAGTTGTTGTTGGCAATCCAGATATTCTTGGCAGAGAAGCAATTTTAAAAGTACATATTAAAAAAATTAACGCAGGCCCCGATGTAAAACTTAGAACAATCGCCAGAGGTACACCAGGTTTCTCAGGAGCCGACTTAGCAAACCTTATAAACGAATCTGCCTTGTTGGCTGCACGTAAGAATAAAAGAGTAGTTACAATGGCAGATGTTGAAGAAGCTAAAGACAAAGTTATGATGGGTGCCGAAAGAAGATCTATGGTGATGAGTGAAGATGAAAGAAAATTAACAGCATATCACGAAGGAGGACACGCAATCGTAGCATTAAACGAAAAAGTTTCTGACCCTATACACAAAGCAACCATTATACCAAGAGGAAGAGCTTTAGGTATGGTTATGAGACTTCCGGAAAGAGATCAACTTTCAGTGACTAGAGAAAAAATGTATTCAGATATTGCCGTAGCTATGGGGGGAAGAATTGCAGAAGAGATAATTTTTGGCCACGACAAAGTAACATCAGGAGCATCTTCTGATATTGACATGGCAACTAAAATGGCAAAAAATATGGTTACACGATATGGCATGAGCAAAGAACTAGGTCCCTTGGCTTATGGAGAAAATGAGGAAGAAGTTTTCTTAGGTAGATCTGTTACGAGACAACAAAACATGTCAGAAGAAACCGCCAAAAAAGTTGACTCAGAGGTGAAAAAAATTGTTGAAGCTGGTTATGATAGAGCAAAAAAAGTGTTAACAGAAAAAACTGACGATCTTCATAAATTAGCAAAAGCTTTGCTAGTGTATGAAACTCTTACTGGTGATGAAATTAGAGACCTAATGTTAAAAAATATTCAGCCAAAAAAATTGAAAGAATCTGAAGATAGCAAAGATGATGAAGAGTCTTCAGCATTAGATTCTCTCGGCCTAAAACCTAAACTAGTTCATTAAAACAGCTCATGAGAAAATATTACACTCGTGCGTGTAATTTTTACTATGGAGCTATTGCAAGAAAACTTATCAAACAAAAGTTAGCTCTTCCACTGTGTGGCAATAAGAACATAGCTTTTGATAATATTGAAATTTTATCAAGAGAAAAAAAAAAGAGATTAATAAGCATTAAGAATATTAAAAAATTACCCAATAAAATAAAAAAAATTATTTCTAAAGATTTAAAAAAAATTACCTCTAAAAGAAAAAACTTAAGCAAATATATAAATATTTCGAAACCATTAATAATGGGAGTACTAAATTTAACCCCAGATAGTTTTTCTGATGGTGGTTTGTATAATCAATCTAAAAAAGCTTATACTCGCATAAACTATATGATTTCAAAAGGTGCAGATATTATTGATATCGGAGGGGAGTCAACTAGACCAGGCTCAAAAGATATACCACATAAGGTAGAGTGGAAGAGACTAGAAAAAATTATTTTTATTTTTAAAAAAAAATTTCCTAAAATATTTTTATCTATAGATACAAGAAAATCAGAGGTGATGTTAAAAGCAATTAAATATAAATCTGATTTAATTAATGATGTATCTGGATTTAATTACGATCAAAAAGCTATAGATAAAATTAAAAATTATAATATTTGGAAGGTATTACATCATATGCAAGGAAATCCAGCCACAATGCAAGTTAAACCAAGTTATAAAAATGTTTTACTAGATATTTATGATTTTTTTGAAAAAAAAATTAATATTGATTTTAAAAATACTAAATATAAAAAATTTATTATTGATCCAGGAATTGGTTTTGGAAAAAATTTGAAACATAATTTGATTCTTATGCATAATATTTCACTATTTCATTCATTAGGATTTCCCTTGTTAATAGGCACTTCTAGAAAGAGATTTATTAACCAAATATCAAGTAGGTATGACAGTAAAGAAAGAATTGGCGGAACAGTAGCTTCTGTTTTATATACGTTAAGACAAGGCGTACAAATATTTAGAGTACATAATGTTATCGAAGTAAAACAAGCTATATTAGTTTTTAAAAAAATAAGCTCGATCAAATGAAAAAAAAATATTTTGGTACAGATGGAATACGAGGCACGGTAAATCAAGGTAACATCAATGGAGAAAAGTTTTTTAAATTTGGTCTTGCCGCGGGTACTTATTTTACTAATCAAAAAAAAACCAAACAAACCGCTGTCATAGCAAAAGACACAAGGTTATCCGGCTATATTCTTGAGCCAGCTCTAGTATCCGGTCTTGCTTCTGCTGGAATGCACGTTTTTACACTTGGCCCTTTGCCAACAAATGGCCTTGCCATGTTAACAAAACAAATGAAAGCCAATATGGGTATTATGATTACGGCTTCCCACAACCCATATTACGATAATGGTCTTAAGTTGTTTGGTCCAGATGGGTCAAAATTATCTGATAAAATTGAAAAAAAAATAGAAGGCTTAATTGATTCAAATACATCTAAGCATCTTTTAAATCCAAAAATCTTAGGCCGTGTTAAACGACTAGAAACAGCAAATGATGATTATATTAAAATTTTAAAAGAGAATTTTCCAAGTCGTTTTAATTTAAAAAAAATGAAGATCGTTATTGATTGCGCTAATGGCGCAGGTTACATAGCAGGTAAAAAACTTTTAACTTCACTGGGTGCTAAAGTAATTAGTATTGGTGTTCAACCTAACGGTTTAAACATCAATAAAAAATGTGGATCTACTCATCCAAGCAAGATTCAATCTGCAGTCAAAAAACATAAAGCCCATTTAGGAATAGCACTTGATGGAGATGCAGATAGAATTATTCTATGTGATGAGAAAGGAAAGATTATAGATGGTGACCAAATTTTAGCTATGTTAGCTAAAAGGTGGAAGTCAAAAAAACTACTCAAAGGAGGTGTAGTTGGAACACACATGTCTAATTATGGCCTAGAACAATTTTTTAAATCTGAAAAAATAAAATTTATTAGAGCCAATGTTGGAGATCGTTATGTTAAAGAAAAAATGAAAAAATATCATTATAATTTAGGTGGTGAGCAATCTGGGCATATTATTTTAGGAAAATTTGCAACGACAGGAGATGGATTGCTGGTTGCACTAGAGGTATTATTTTCACTACGGAAAGGTAAAAAGGCAAGTAAACTTTTTGATGTTTTTAAGCCAGTCCCTCAAATCTTAGAAAATATTACTATTAAAGATAAAACTATTATCAACCAAAAGAAAACTAAAGCTGCAATTAATATTGCAAACAAACTTATTAAAAAACAAGGGAGATTACTGGTAAGAAAATCAGGGACAGAACCTAAAATTCGAATAATGGGGGAGTCATATAATAAAAATTTATTAAAAAAATGTATTCTAATAATCAAAAAAACTATTTGTTAAATTGAAACCTAAATCTAAAATATTAATAATTGCAGGATCAGACTCATCCGGTGGGGCTGGTATACAGGCAGATATAAAAACTATTACATCTCTAGGTTCTTACGCAATGACAGCCATAACAGCTGTTACCGCTCAAAATACCACAGGTGTAAAATCAATAGTAGGTATTGACCCAAGAGAAATATCAAAACAAATACTATTTACTTGCAAAGATATAAAGCCAGATGCAATTAAAATTGGTATGCTTCACTCTGAAAGTGTCATCAAATCAGTAATTAATTCATTAAAATTGATTGGAGTGTCTAAGATTGTTCTAGATCCTGTGATGGTTGCTAAAGGCGGGGCTCGATTAATCAATAACAAAGCAATGAATATTTTAAAAAAAACGTTAATAAGCAAAGTATCTTTAATTACACCTAATATCCCAGAAGCAGAAGTGCTAACAGATTTAAAAATTAAAAATACACAAGACATGATTCATGCAGCGCATATTTTATTGTTAATGGGTGCTAAAAATGTACTTATAAAAGGTGGACACCTCAAATCTAAATTTGTAAAAGATATTTTTGTAAGTAAAAAAGAAATTAAGTCTTTTGTGAATAAAAGACTCAAAACTACGAACACACATGGCACAGGTTGTACATTATCTAGTGCCATTACTGCATTTTTCTCATGTGGAAAACTATTAAACAAGTCCTGTGAGCTTGGAATTAAATATGTTAACAAATCAATAAGATCTAACCCTAATTTTGGTAAAGGTCATGGTCCCATTAACCATTTAAATTCGATAACTATTAATAGAAAATTTAGATAATGAAAAACATTGTTGTAGTTGGCTCACAGTGGGGAGACGAAGGAAAAGGAAAAATTGTTGATTGGTTATCTGATCAAGCAGATGTTGTTGTAAGATTTCAAGGTGGACACAATGCCGGGCACACTTTAGTTATTGATAAGAAAATTTTTAAATTAAGATTACTGCCATCAGGAATAGTTAGAAAAGAAAAAATTTCTATTTTGGGTAATGGTGTTGTTATTGACCCTTGGGCTTTGTTGAGTGAAATTAAAGATATAAAAAAACAGGGAGTCGAAGTAACGCCAGACAATTTTATGATTTCTGAATCTGCTTCTCTTATTTTGCCTTTTCATAGAGAGATGGATGAAATTAGAGAGGATGCCGCAGGAAAAGGAAAAATTGGAACAACAAGAAGAGGTATTGGACCGTGCTACGAAGATAAAGTTGGTAGGCGTTCAATTCGTGTTATGGATTTAAGATCCGAAACTAATTTAGATGCTCGTTTAGAAAATGTTTTATTACACCATAATGCAATTAGAAAAGGACTTAAAAAAAAAGTTTATAAAAAAGAAGATTTAAAAAAAGAGCTATTAGTAATAGCCCCAAAAATATTAAAATTTGCTCAACCTGTGTGGCTTAAATTAGACGAATATAAAAAAAAGAATAAAAAAATATTATTTGAAGGCGCTCAAGGTATTTTATTAGATGTTGATCATGGAACTTATCCTTTTGTTACTTCTTCAAATACCGTTCCAGCAATGGCAGCAACGGGAACGGGTTGCGGACCAGATACTATTAATTATGTTTTAGGAATTACCAAAGCATACACAACAAGAGTTGGAAGTGGACCTTTTCCAACAGAGCTAAAAGATAAAATCGGTGAGAGTTTAGGAGTAAGAGGAAAAGAATTTGGAACTGTTACAGCTAGAAAAAGAAGATGTGGTTGGTTCGACGGTGTGCTAGTTCGGCAAACTATTAAAGTTGCAGGTATCACTGGAATAGCTTTAACAAAACTAGATGTGTTAGATGAATTAGATGAAATTAAAATTTGTACTGAATATGAGCTTAACGGTAAAAAAATGGACTATTTACCAGCTGCATCCGAAGACCAGTTTAATATTAAACCTATTTACAAAACTTTTCCAGGTTGGAAAACATCGACTCAGGGTGTGAGAAATATGGAAGAACTTCCAGAAAAAGCAAAAACATATATTCATGCCTTAGAAGACTTCATAGGAGCTAAAATATCCAGTATATCTACAAGTCCAGAACGAGAAGATACCATTCTAATTGAAGATCCTTTCAGTGCTTAATTATCGGGCAATAAATTTTTAGATTTAGACGAATTAATCATAGATTTTTGAAGTTTTTCAAAAGCTTTTGTTTCAATCTGCCTTACTCTTTCACGGCTAACTTTGTATTTCTTGCTTAACTCTTCTAAAGTTTTTGGATTTTCTGAAAGTCTTCTCTCCTTTAAAATTTCTTTTTCTCTATCACTTAAAATAACCATAGCTTGTGTAAGCAACTCTTTTTTATCATCATATTCTTGTTTTTGTGAAATAACTAACTCTTGGTCTAAACTATCATCTACTAACCAATCCTGCCACTCATCTGTCTCACCAGCTTTAATAGGGTCGTTAAGTGACTTCTCATGCCCCATAAGTCTACGGTTCATATTAATTACTTCATGCGATGGCACATCTAGTCTGTTAGATATTTCTTCTATATGTTCATCTCTTAAATCTCCCTCTTGATTAGGTGCAATTTTATTTTTAAGTTTTTTTAAATTAAAAAAAAGTTTTTTTTGAGCGGTTGTTGTTCCCATTTTAACTAAGCTCCAAGATCTCAATACATACTCTTGTATAGATGCTTTTATCCACCACATTGCATATGTAGCTAGCCTGAAACCTTTTTCAGGATCAAATTTTTTAACTGCTTGCATTAATCCAATATTACCTTCCGATATTAATTCATTGACAGGTAGTCCATAACCTCGATAACCCATAGCAATTTTAGCAACTAATCTTAAGTGACTTGTCACCAATTTGTGAGCCGCTTTTAAGTTTCCTCTTTCTCTCCAGCTTTTAGCCAGTAGGTATTCTTCCTCTGCATCAAGCATAGGAAACTTTTTAATTTGTGCCAAGTAAATAGACAAACCTCCAGTAGAAGGTGAAGGCAAGTTAGTTATTTTTTTATCTTCGATCATGAAACTATGTTTATAAACTACTTTTGACTTTTTAATGACTTAATTTATTTAGTAAATCAAGTATTTTCTTGAAGTCTTTGGGAAGTTTCGATTCAAATCTTATTAATTTTTTACTAGTAGGGTGAATAAAACCTAAACTCTTTGCATGAAGAGCCTGTCTGCTTAAGACTTTTAATTTATCTTCAAACTCTTCGTTAATTTTTTTGAATTTTAAGTTTTTTTTGCCATACTGTCGATCCCCTAGCAAAGAATTACCTTTATAAGCCATATGTACTCTGATTTGATGAGTTCTTCCAGTTTCCAATTTACATTCTAAAAAACTTATCCTAGGAATATCTTTAACGTTAAAAACTTCTAATGTTTTGTAATTTGTTACAGATTTTTTCCCAGTGATCTCTGTGACCGACATTAATTGACGATTCTTTCTACTTCTTCCAATTAAAGTTTCAATTCTACCGTTTAAAGGTCGTAAAACACCCCAAGTTAATGCTTGATAGGTTCGTTGAATTGTATGATCGCTGAACTGTTTTCCTAAACTAGAGTGAGCTCTGTTATTTTTAGCTACAACTAATAATCCACTCGTTTCTTTGTCAATCCTATGAACTATTCCAGGTCTAGTTATTCCGTTAATATCTGAAAGATTATCTTTATACTTATAAGTTAATGCATTAACCAAAGTTTCTTTGTAATTGCCTGCTCCAGGGTGAACAACCATACCAGCAGGTTTATTTATAATTAAAATATCTTTGTCTTCATAAACTATATCCAGTTTAATATTATAGGGTAAAATTTTTATATCTTTAGAGGGTTTTATATTAATTTCTATTTTATCATTTATTTTTAGTTTTTTAGAAGGAGACTTCTCAATATAATTATTGATTTTAACTTGCTTAAGCTCGATAATTTTTTTTAAATTAGATCTTGTTAAATCAGGTATTAATTTTGTAAGAATTATATCTAAGCGAGTTCCAGCATTTTCTTCATTAATTGAGAATTTTGTTAAGTTATTAGACATCTAAATTTATTTTATTTTATGATTAAGTTTTTAACTTTAATTATGACAGTTAACCATTTTCTTTTGCATATTAAAACATCAACTTTTTGATTATTTTTATTTGACTAATTTTATATTACTATAAAATCTAGTCAAAACTCAGCTTGATTAACTATTTTTTAAGTATTAACTAACAAAAATATTTTTGATAACTTTATGTTTGTTTGACAAGTGCAGAATTTTCTGCGTTTTTACCGTATTTGTAAGCAAATCTTTTTGGGTCGTTAGTTTTAAGCATCGAATTAGCTTTTAATGTTGCTTCGTTAACAAATTTTTCAAATTCATCTGAATTGTTAAATCCATCAACTTTAATTAATGAAGATCTGTAAAGAATATCTTTAAGACTTGTGTTGCTATCCCACCATAAATTCTTTTTAAGAACATCTCTATAAATTGGAGTTCCAGGCAAAGGGCTTAGTATGGCAAACGAAAAACTATCTGCTCCACAATTCATGGCAAATTCAACTGTTTTATTAATTTCTTCGTATGTCTCTCCCGGATAACCTAAAATCCAAAAAGTGTGTACAAGCATTCCACATTTTTTAGCATTCTCAACAGCTGGTTTAATTTGCTCTACATTCAATCTTTTATTAATAATGTTGTCTAATACTCTTTGAACACCACTTTCACAAGCGAGTGTAATTTGGTAACAGCCAGAATCGTTCATTGCTTTAAACATGTCAGTTTGGCCAGCTAAATGATAATTCACCTTTCCCCCGTTCGGTGTGCACCATGGAAGGCCGAATTTTTCAAGTCTAGAACAAAGTTCCAATAATCTTTTTTTATTTGCAGTTAGTGTGTCATCTTCAAATTGAATTTCACCAATGTTATAATTTTTAACTCCATCTTCTATCTCATTAATAATATTATCTATGCTTCTCCATCTAACTTTAGAGCCCCACATTTGAGGTGTAGTACAAAATGTACATTTTTCTGGGCAACCTCTAGAACACATGACGCTAAGAACTCTTTTTGATTTAGATTTTGCTGAGTGAAATGCTCCTATATCAAAATAACCTTCCATATTTACTAAATGTCTTGCTGGAGCATATAAGTTAGATATATCATTAATTCTTTCAGGATGATTTATTATAAATTTTTTTTCTCCAACTCTCTTTACAACTCCAGGTAATTCAGTAATAGATTTGTTTTCTCCAAGGTTGTTTATAATTTTTAAAAAAGCATGGTCACTCTCTCCAATTACAGCATAATCTAAATTTTCATCTTCTAATTCAACTATTGTATCTGAAAGCTGAGGAAGTTTAGCGATTAAATTATATTCATAATCTTTAACAGCGTTACTAACATGATTACCACCAATTATCGTAACTATTTTATTATTAACTTTTTTTGCGAGTTTAAATATGTTGTGTGCAGAATCCATTAAATTAGAAAATAATACCGAAATACCTAAAACTGATGGATTGAAATCTTTTATAATATTAGAAATTTCTTCGTCTGATTGACCAATTTGTATTAAACCTCTGGATGATATTTTTTTACGAGTATTCCAGCCCTCTAAAGCTGTATCATGAATTTTAACTATATGGCCAGCATTTTCCAAGGATGTCGCAACCAACATCAATCCCAAAGAAGGCTGAATTCTATTCAGTCCGTTTGCGACACCGTTTAAATTTGGAGTTATTAATAATATTTTTTGTTTTTTCATATTTAAAAATATACAATTTATTGTAATACTTTAGTAAATTAATTCAAAATTATTAGCAAATATTCAGAGTAAGTATTTATAAACTCATGTATATTAGTCAATAAGCGCGTTCGTAGCTCAACTGGATAGAGCGCCTGACTTCGGATCAGGAGGTTGAGGGTTCAAATCCTTCCGGGCGCACCAAGTA
>MDSY01058876.1_pt1 | contig 10270 bp, 8 predicted proteins | sample 811131 | NCBI WGS metagenome assembly MDSY01 (sample SAMN05326643, study PRJNA326480) | marine metagenome | isolation source: seawater | place: Atlantic Ocean: South West | collected 2010
AAACATAGTGACTATCTAAAGTAGGAACACCCCAACCAAGCATATAAAAGTCTCCTTGATTGTCTTTTAGTTCTTTGAAATGTTTGCTTTTAGTTTGAGCAAATAAATCTACTTTAACCCCGATTTTCCCTAACATTCCAACAACAGCAGTACAAATTGCTTCATCATTTACATATCTGTCATTTGGACATCTTAGTTCAACCTCAAAACCATCCGGATAACCTGCATCTGCTAATAACTGTTTTGCAGCATCAACATCGTAAGGTAATCTTTCATCAAGTTCTTTGGTATATCCTGTTACACCTGGAAAAGTAATTATTCCTGCAGGCTCACTCAAACCTCTCATTACTTTTTCTTTGATAGCTTCAATATCTATTGCTTGATACAAAGCTTGTCTTACTTCTTTTTTCTTGAAAGGATTGTCTCCAGTATTACCAGTTCTTAACTGATCAGCTGCTTGGTCCATTCCTAAAAATATAGTACGCATTTGAGGTGTGCTTTGAACTTTATGTACACCAGACGCTTTAATACGACCCAAGTCTTGAACAGGAGCATCTGTAACAACATCTATTTCACCAGATAAAAGTGCAGCAACTCTAGTTGCAGCATTCTTAATTGGAAGTAAATGTATTTCAGTTAAATTATGTTCTACATTACCCCACCATTTATTATTTTTCTTGAAAACAGTTTTTGTATTAGGTTCTCTTAAAGTAATTTTAAAAGGTCCAGTACCCATTGAATTAGTTGCTGAAAAAGTTTCTTGTCCAGCATCCCAATTTTGAGGTGCCATTGCAAAATTCTTTTCACACCATTTCTTAGACATTACAAATATGTTTGATAATTGGTTTAAAAGAATTGGATTAGGCTCTCTGGTCTGAATTTCAACTGTATAATCATCAAGAGCTTTAACAGATGTAATAGTACTTATATATTCTTTAAAGTCTGACGTACGTTGTTGAGCTCTTAAGATACTAAATACAACATCCTCTGATGTCATAGGTGTGCCATTACTAAACTTAACATCTTTTCTTAAGTTAAAAACCCATGTAGTTGGATTTGTAGTTTTCCAATCAGTAGCTAACTGAGGTCCGATTGTCATATCTAAACCTCTTGTAACAAGCGCCTCATATATTTGTCTTGATACCATTGTAGTTGGTCCTTCATTTTGAGCATGTGGATCTAGTGTTAAACTATCTCCTTGCATGGACCATTTAATTGTTTTTGCAAACGATTGGGTTGATGCAAAAACAAATAAAATTGCTATCAAAAATTTTAACAAATTTTTAGATTTCATTTCCCCTCCTAATTATTTAATTCAAAAATCTAGCTTAATAATAAGAGAAACTAAAGAAAAATTATTGCACTAGTTTTTTGAAATTTTCATACAATAATTTAGAATATTCGTTCATACTGGGCATATGAATTTGTGAATCCTTATCAAATTTTTCTAATGCTCCAACTCCCAATTGTTTTTCTAAAGCAGATTTGTATTCTGGAACACAACCCCATTCACCTACAGTTGTCTTTTTTACTTCTATGTGAAATTGAATACCATATGCATGATTTTGATATCTAAAGATTTGGTATTTCGTTTCAGGTGATGAAGCGATAAGAGTAATATCATTATTTTTTTCAAGGTCCTTAACTTCATAAGAATGCCACTGTAGAGATGTAATATTATTTGGAAAACTTGAAAATAATAAATCATTTTTTTTATTATCAGAAAAATTTATATTCATCATTCCTATTTCTGGAACGTTCGATCTAACAACTTTTCCACCCGTTACTTCGCCTAATAATTGGCAACCCAAACAGAAACCTAAATAAGGTTTTTTTAAATTGACAACAAATTCTTTTATCGATTTTTTTTCATCTATTAACCATGGATAATCTTTTTCCATCCATGTATCCATTGGTCCACCCATACAAAACATTGCATCAAAGCTTGATAAATTATTTGGTATTTTTTCACCCTCATCTAATTCAATAGTTGTAATTTTAACACCATCATCAATCATTAAATCTTTTATGTATCCAGGGTCTTCAATATTTATATGCTGAAGTACGATAATATTCATTTTAAAGAACAGGTTTTAATAGCTTCAACATTTTATTATGAATTAATTTGTTAGCCGAAACTAAAATGTTACCACCAAATTTAGGATCGCCATTTTTCCAATTGGTAATTATTCCCCCAGATGCAGTTATAATTGGAATTAAAGCGTGTATGTCCCATATTTTGTTTTGACATTGGATAACAGAATCAATTTTCCCTTCACAAAAATGAGTGTAGCTAAGAGCATCTGCACAAGGAAATTGCATTAATTTTAATACCTTAGGAATTTTTTTTTGTTTTGTTAATGATAACCAGCCATGAAAGGCCGCTGAAAGTTTTATTTTTCCAAATGATGCTTTTCTATTAACTGATAATTTATTTTTTTTTCCATTTTCAATTAAATAAGCTTTTTTGTCTGAAATATTTAAATAGTATTTACGTAATTTTGGAAAATTGGCTAAACCTAATTGTGGGTTACCTTTATAATTTAATGAAATTAAGTTACTCCAAGTAGGATTTCCAATTACAAATGATCTTGTTCCATCTATTGGGTCAATAACCCATGAAAAATGACTTTTATTTTTTTTATGTCCAAATTCTTCTCCAATTATTTGGTGTTTTGGAAATTTTTTTTGAATTTTAGATCTAATAAATTTTTCAAAAGCTTTATCCGCTGAAGTCACTGGATCATACCCTTGGTTTTTAAGCTTATTAGCTACAGTAAACTGCTTATTTAGCTTTAAGTAATAAAATTTTGTGAGATCTTTAGCTAATTGATTTAAAAATTTAGCATAAAAACTTAATTCTTTTTTATTTAATCGATCCATACAAATCATCACATACTATTTTATTTATCTTGATTAAAGCTAAATTTTAAATAATTCTTAGAATAATGAAGATAGAATTAAGAGAAAATAAAATACTTTTTGATAATGGAACTTCTTCAAAAGAAATACACCCTTTTTGGTTGAGAGAAAGAGTAAATAACGATGAGTATTTGGATAAAAACACTCAACAAAGAAAATTTGATCCAACCTCACTTCAAACAAATGTATCAATCAAACAGGCAAAAATTAATAATGACTTATTAGAAATTGTTTTTAATGATGGTGTGAATTCCAAGTTAGAAATTGAAAAAATAATTGAAGAGTTTTCAAGAAATGATTCCTTAATAAAATCTATAAAAAGAGAAAAGTGGGACTCTAAATTTGGAAAAATAGATAAATTTAATTATGCAGAAGACATGTTCGAAAACAAAGAAATGTACGATATGTTAATTAAATTTTATAAATATGGTTTTGTTTTAATTAAGAATGTTCCAACAAAAAAAAATTTTATTGTAAATTTTGCAAATTCAATAGGAAGTGTAAGAAGAACAAATTTTGGTGAATATTTTGATGTAAAATCAGTGCCTAATCCAAATGATTTGGCTTATACCTCGTTACCCCTAGCACCCCATACTGATAATCCTTATAGAAATCCTGTTCCCTGTATTCAACTTTTACATTGTATAAAAAATGAAGTGAGAGGTGGTTTATCAACTTTAGTTGATGGATTTACAGTTACAGAAGATTTAAAAAAAGAATTTAAGGAATACTATGATATTCTTACGAAAATAAAAGTTAAGTTTAAATTTATTGATAAAGATGTTGTTCTCGAAAATTGGTCTGAACTAATTCAATTAGATGAAAATCATGAACTTAAACAGGTTAAATTTAGTCCTCGATTAGATTTTGTTCCAATTCTAGATAAAGAGGAGCTAGATTTATATTACAATGCAAGAAATAAAATTTCTGAAATGTATAATTCAGATAAATACAGAATTGAATTTAAATTAATGCCAGGTGACCTAATGATGATGGATAATTATCGATTATTACATGGAAGGACTTCTTTTGATACTAATGAAGGAAATAGATATCTTCAAGGTTGCTACATTGATTATGATAGTACAGAAGGAAAGCTAAGGCATTTAAAAAGAAAATTAAAATTTAAGTAATGGCTTCTATTTGTTTTTCCGCTTCTTTTATTGATTTTTCATAATCTAATGACATTTGATCTGCACTAATTATATCTATTTTTTCAATTCCAAAAAAATTTAAAATAAATTTTAACCAAGGTGTTAAAAAATCCTCTTTGCTATTGAGCTTGGTTCCTCCTGAAGTAATAACTAAATAGGCTCTTTTGTTTTTAAGTAAACCTTCTCTTCGACCATTAGGTTTGAATCTGAATGTTTCACCTACTCTAGCAGCAAGATCTGACCATGCTTTTAAAGTAGCCGGTGGTCCATAATTATAAATTGGAGCTGATATAATTATAATATCACTCTCTTTTAATTCATTAACTAACTTATCTGATAATTCAAACATTTTTTTATGATAGTCGGTTTGATCTTTTTTTTCTATTTTCATTCCAGACTCAGTTAGCCCAGATACGAAAACCATTTCATCATCTAAATCTCTATAAATTATCTCATCATCTGGTTTTTTTATTTTATCTAGAAGTTTTTTTGCTAAAGCCCTTGAGGTGGAACCTTGCTTTCGTGCACTTGAATCAATTTGATAAATTTTCATTTTATTAATTCTTATCCGAAATTTTGAAGAAATGGAAAGATATTTAAAATATAATAACCTAAAGCTTGTAATTGGTTAGTTAAAATCAAAAAACCAGTAATTAATAAAATACCTCCACCTAATTTGGATACTATATTAATATTTTTTCTAAAATTTTTAGAAAAAATTAAAAATTTTTGAATTAAATATCCAGAAAAAATAAATGGTATTGCAAGGCCCAAAGAATAAACAGATAAAAGCATAATACCTTTGTTAATATTTTCTTCAGTGGATGCTAATACTAGTATAGATCCTAATATAGGTCCTATACAAGGTGTCCATCCGAACGCAAATGCCATACCTATAATTAATGGGCTATAAAAATATTTATTATTGTTAGTTTGTATTCTTTTTTCATAATTCAGGAATTTTAAATTTATTAATCCCAGAATTTGTAAAGAAAATATTATAATTACTAACCCTGCAAAAATCCTAAGTTCTATAGAATTTTGTAGCAAGATTTGACCTAAAAAAGTAGAGGCTGCACCAAATATGATAAAAACTATAGAGAAACCTAATGTAAACAAAACTAATGGAAACAAATTTATATTTTTTTTTTCAATCATTTCATTAAATGAAGTGTTTGATATATAGGATATATATCCTGGAATAAGAGGAAGTACACAGGGTGATAAAAAACTAATTAATCCTGCACCAAAAGCTAAAAATAATTCCATAATTTAGCCAGTATTTTTCATAGCTGCAGCAATTCCAGCAATAGAGGTCATCATTGCATCCTCTAAATGTTTTTTCTGATTTTTGTTTACATTTTTTTTTGTTAATTTTTTCATAACTACTGCTTGTAAAATATTTAATACTTCAGAATAAATATTTCTTACAAATGTATTGGTTCTAAATTTATTTCTTTGATTTGTGATTTCGTTTGGTGTTATTAGATTATTATGTTTTTTTACAATGCTAAATTCATTTCTCAATTTGTCTCCAACATTTTTAAGTTTTTTATCTGCCAGCCCATTTTCATAAACTTTTGATATTTCAGGATCTACTTTCGAAATTACCATATCTAATATATCCATTGTAGAATTAAAGAATGGCCAATTTTTTTCCATATCTATTAAAACTGACCTAGTTTTTTTTTGCGAAGAATATTTTAGTGCCTCTGCAGTGCCTAGCCATGCTGGCAACATAAGTCTAATTTGTGTCCACGCGAATACCCAAGGTATTGCTCTTAAACTTTTAATGTTATCAACATTTTTTCTCTTTGAAGGTCTTGATCCTATAGATAATTTTCCTAAAGCAAGGTGCGGTGTTACAGTTTTAAAGTATCTTATAAAATCTGAATTATTTTTAATATTCTGTCTATATGACAGAGTTGAAATTTCAGCCATTTCCTTTATTAATCGCCTCCATTTATCTTTCGGTTTTGACGGCGGGTTTAAGGTTGCTTGCATTACTGCACCTATATAGCTGCAAAGATTGTATTTAGCTAAAGGTTCGTAACCATACTTTTGTTGTATCATTTCTCCTTGATCTGTAATTCTAATTTTGCCTTTTACTGATCCTGGAGGTTGAGATCTTAAAGTAGATTGAATAGGTCCTCCTCCTCTTCCAGCAGATCCTCCTCTTCCATGAAAGAAAGTAACATCAATTTTAAATTTATTTGCTAGTTTTACAATATCCTCTTGTAATTTGTATTGATGCCAACTCGCAGATAGTTTTCCAGCATCTTTACTAGAATCAGAATAACCGATCATAATTTCTTGTTTATTTTTTATTAGTTTTCTATACCAACTTAGGGAGAACAATTTTTGCATTATTGATTTTGCATTTTTCAAATCATCTAAAGTTTCAAATAGTGGAATAACTCTTAATTTTTTTTTAATTTTTGCCTCTTTTTGTAGGAAAGAGACTGCTAAAATATCAGATGCAGAAGCAGTCATTGATATAATGTAACCTCCTAAGCATTCCTCTGGTTCATCAGATAAAACATTAAATGTAGACCAAACTTCTAAGTTTTCATTATTTTTAAATTTAAAATTGTTAATAATGTTTCTCTTTGATTTTATACCTTTTGATAAAAATGAAATTTTCTGATCTTCTGTCATTTTAAAATAATTTTTCTTCAATTTTTTTTTAACTAGTTCTTCAATTAATTGTGAATGTCTAGAAGACTCCTGTCTTATATCTAGTCTAGCTAGATTTATTCCAAAACATTTAGCTCTTCTCATCAAATCAAGTAAATATCCACTGGCAATGTTTTCACTTTGATTATTCTCTAAAGATTCTCTTACAATTCGTAATGGCTTTAAAATTTCCTCTCTTGAGGATAGTAGTTTATTTTTATTTAGAGGATTGTTTCTAACAAGATGATTTTCTATTGCTCTATGTGTGTATCTCATTTTGTCCCTTAGAGGTCTCAAAAAAACTCTATAAGGTTCGTGAGATTTACCTGTAACTTTTTTTATTTTATTGGAACATTTTTCCATAGAGAAAGATCTAATTAATTTTGTCAAAGCTTTTTCATAAAGTTTTGCAGCTTCCCATCTTGATAGCAATATAACTTCTTTAGTAACTTTTGATGTAACATTAGGATTGCCATCTCTGTCTCCACCCATCCAGGATCCAAATTGAATAGGGTTAAAATTTTTGGGAAGATTTTTTCCCATATTTTTAACAAAGATTCCATTTAACCTTCTATAAACTTTAGGAATAGTCTCCCATAGACTATCTTCTATAACTGCCAACCCCCAACGTGTTTCTTCAGAAGGCGTAGGTCTAAACCTTTTGAGATCATCTGTATTCCATATGATTGTGAATTCATCATATAACTGTTTTTCTAAAATCTTTATTTTTGATAATTGATTTTTCATTAATTCTCTTTGTTCCATGATCTCTGTGATACTATGGTATTTTTGTATTAAAGTTCTTCTTTTAACTTCAGTGGGATGAGCAGTTAAAACTATTCCTATATTTAAATTTTTTGCAATGTTATAAATTTGATGAGGTGAAATTTTTTTATTTTTAAAAAGACTTTCAAAAATTTCTTCTATAAATATATTTTTGTGATCTTTCTTAATTTTTGAGTTTTCGAATTCATCTAGTTTTCTAGAAGCATCAATTGCCTCAGATAAATTTATAAAGTTCATAAAATGTGTAAACGCTCTAGATAACTTAAATATTTTTTCAGGACTTAATCTTTGAATTTCTTGCTCAATTTTTTTGAATCTTTTTTTATTATCTTTATTTTTAATATTTGCTTTAGATAATAACCTTATTTTCTCAACCAAATTGAAAAACTTATCCCCTTCTTGTTTTTTAATTACTTTACCTAAAATATTTCCTAGAAACCTAACATCATTTCTAAGAGATTTTGTTGGGATTCTTTCGTAATATAAATCTCTTTTTATCATTCTTACAGATCTTCATATTACAATAATTTTAGATAAATTGATTATTAAATTATCGCAGTGTTGTTAATTCTCCTTAGATAATTTAGTACTTTGTTCTCCTAAAAAATCTACTTTTAGAGTCATTTGATCTCCTTCTTTTAGATAATCAGTAGGATTCATTCCCATTCCTACCCCAGATGGAGTACCAGTAGTAATTATATCTCCGGGCATTAAAGTCATAAACTGACTTATATGTGAAATCAGATAATTAAAATTGAAAATCATTAAACTTGTATTTCCAGTTTGTCTTCTTTTGCCGTTTAAGTCGAGAGTTAAATTTAAATTAAATATATCTTTAATTTCATCTTTGGTAACTAAATATGGACCTATAGGTCCAAATGTGTCTCCAGATTTTCCCTTAACCCACTGTCCTCCTTTATTTTTTTGCCAATCTCTTTCACTGATGTCATTACAAACACAATATCCAAGCACAAATTCTTGAGCATTATTGTGATCTACATATTTAGCTTTTTTTCCGATTACTAAAGCAATTTCAACTTCATGATCAAGGCACTTTGAATCTTTTGGGATTACTACATCGTCATAAGGACCAATTATACAATTAGGAGATTTATTAAATACAATTGGCTCCTTCGGAGCTGCTGAATTAGTTTCTTCCGCATGTGCTTTATAATTTAGTCCTATTGCAAAAAAATTCGAAGGATTAATTATACAAGGACCTATTCTTTCTTTTTTATTTATTATTGGAAGAGAGTTTATTTCCTGATCTTTAATTTTTTTTAATGTTTCAAAATTTAAATTTTGAGGATTAAAATCACTAATTATTTTTGATAAATCTCTAAAATTATTTTGACTGTCTAATAAAGCAGGTTTTTCTTTTCCTTTGTCTCCAACCCTGAGCAACTTCATTAATAGCTTACTCTTCTTCCTAGCCTTGCTGCACCTCTAACACCACTTGCATCACCATATTTTGGTTTTAAAAATACTCCTTCAAATTCATTACCCGCAACAAATTTTCTGACATTTGATTGGATTTCATCAAAAAAATCAATTTCATTAGATAAACCACCTCCAAAAATAAACGCGTCAGGATCTAAAATATTTACAACTGAAGCTATTCCTAAAGACAAATTTTTCTTAAATTGCTCAATGGTTTTTTTTGCATCTAAATCATTTTTTCTAAATAACTCAAAAATTTGTTGAGCATTTAAATCTTTTTTAAAATTATTTTTAAACATTTTTGATAAACTTAGGCCTGAAACAAAACTCTCTATTTCTCCATCCCTTAAATTTTTTGTATTATTATTAAAATTATCAACATTTAAAGGGAGTTGATTATGCCCCCACTCTCCTGTAATTCCATGTGGTCCTGAAACAATTTTTTTATCAATAACTAATCCACCTCCTACTCCTGATCCTAAAATAACTCCAAAAACTATTTTATAATGTTTACCAGATCCATCTATTGCTTCAGAAAGTGTAAAACAATTTGCATCATTTTCACAAAGAACTTCTCTAGATAAAGATTCTCTCAAATCTTTTTGAAATGGTTTATTATTTATCCATTCACAATTTGGCGAATTTTTTACTAGCCCCGTTTGTATTGAATGTATCCCTGGATGACAAACTCCTACAGGAAGTTTTTTATCTGCATTTTTGTCTAATTTAACTACTATATCTGATATAGCTTTTATAATTGAAGCATAATCCTTTGGGCAGTCAATTCTAGACCTGCTGCTTTCTTCTCCATCATCATGTAAAAGAATATATTCTATTTTTGTTGCACCTACATCAATACCAATTTGCATATTATTTTAAAATTTTTTTTATTTCTTTAGCTGTAAATAATTTAGGAATTTTACAGGTGGTTGCAATTTTTTTTGGCTTATTTGTCCTTGCAGAATACATTGTTGATTGTATTAAATCTAAAACGTGAACAGATACCTCTCCATTGCATCTATGTTTTTTTTTATGCTCAATACAATATGCCATTTCAGCTAAACCTACTCCTCTGTAATTAGCGTTTGTGGGTGACTCATTGGCTCTGGAACTTTGCGTTCTTATATTTATTTTTCCCAAAGCCATTTTATTAGTTTTGAATTTTTGCCAAGGTTTCCCAAGTTTTTTACAAACATAAACTGAACCTCCAAACATATTCGGATCAGGTACAATCATAGATCCTTTAGTTCCATACAGTTCAATATGATTTCTTTGATGAGCTATAACATCAA
>MDSY01108328.1_pt1 | contig 10269 bp, 10 predicted proteins | sample 811131 | NCBI WGS metagenome assembly MDSY01 (sample SAMN05326643, study PRJNA326480) | marine metagenome | isolation source: seawater | place: Atlantic Ocean: South West | collected 2010
TTCGGCTGGCTGCGTGATCGTCTGCATCAGTATCAGTAGATACAAAATCTCTTAATTTAATACTTACGTTAGACCGCAAAGATATACCTTTAGTTGGTACTATCTCAGTAGGTGCGCTTGATACGGAAATAAGAGCAGAGTGTGAGTATTTTTGTACGCCTGCTAATGTTGCACCCTCTTCTTTCGTAAAATAATACTGACGCTTGCCAGAGCTATTTATCCTGTAAGCATTAAGTGCCTGACAAGTTTCTCTAGTGTTAAAGCAGGGCTGTGCAGCGGAGTCAGCAGTACACGATGAAGGAAAAGTATTGCTACCAAAGACATTATCGCAAAAATCTAAAGATAGCCTAACGTACTGCATAGGTGTTCTGGGTGACAGCTTGTGTGCGTCTTGATATATATTATTTAAAGTTAGCTGTTGGCCTGTAGTAAAGTTAGAGGTTTTTGTCATTCCCGTTAGTGGCGGGTTATTCCTATATGGGTGTACTGCAATTGCCGATTGGTTATCATCTACACCTGCCTGTAAGACATCAGTTAAACCAGTCGCGCCAGTTTCTTCAATAGGTAAACTATATTTCTGTTTGAGATAGCCTTGTATAGCCCATCGGTTATGGCGATCTAACAGCGCGTCAAAAATCAATACTTCATAAATAGTACCTGACGTTTCTTCTCCTGCGATATTCTTCATTAGATTAATAACAACATCGTTATCTAGTTTAATTTGATAAGCACCAACACCATTATAATTATTGACATTATTAACGTCTACATATTGTGTTGCCACGGAGCTATTAGCTAATAGCTCAAAGATTGCAGGGGCACCATTAGTAACAGTAACCGAACTGTTAGCTGTTCTAGTTGTATCGCTGGTGTCTTGAAATGTAAACTTAGCCTCTATTTCATCAGAGTCTTTTTCTTGCACAAAAGTCCAATCTGATTCTGTGTCGGCAGAGTCGCAAGATACAACAACATTGGTAGAGCTGGAAGCTGTGTAATTTATAGAAGCAACTACAACCATACTAAATACTTGCGGAAAGTTATCTATATTTGCACAAGATAAATGCTCTGTGCCATCAAAGGCTAACCTCTTATTAGCTAGGTCGTAGGTAGGCGCATCAGCAGCGGTATTTTGCTCAAAAACGTATTTGTTTTGGCTTTTATCAACCCACTGATATACAGGTCGATCTTGTGCAGGTACGCCATCACCGTCATTAGCATTAGGGTCAGCCCCGTCAAGCCATAGCAGTAAGTTATCGTATAAATGATAAGGCGTAAAAAGCTGACTCATTCGATATACCCAATGGCTTTAATGTTCCAGTTTAATAGAGTAGGCGAGCTGTAAGCAGGCTGTCTTAAAGACTTATCAATAGTGCAGTAGTAAAGTCGGTTTCTGTCTGCCGCAATCTGAGCGTCAGTTTCACCAGTTACGCCTTGTGTATACATAGCAAAAAACGGGTATCTAGAAAGGTAATATCCTAAATACTCAACCATCGGCCAATCCTTTTGCTCGCCATTTATTGATGTAGAAAATGCATCATCAGTTGTATCTTCTAAATCACTTTCTTGTATATTATTTATTTTGATATTTAATTTTTGCGGAACTTTTCTTGTGTCAGAAAGTAAAGGGTTTCCTTTATTATTTCGCTTTATAGCAACCTCATAAGGCGCAAAGCTAGGCGGAGTAAATGGAGCAGATATATTTATACCAGAAGTTACCCACATACCAGCCGACATAATTGATATGTAGCTTTCTGTAGTCCAGCCAACGGTAGTAATCTTTATACTTCTTACAGATAAATTACCATCAGTCCACATAGCGCCGAACGGCTTATATGTATTGTCAGCAGGTTTATATATGTTGGTATAAATGCTTCCTGCATCTTCAAAATCTGTAGTTGGGTTTGATGTTGCACTTGGTGCGTAGTCAATTTCTATGCCTTGACCTTTAGTTAAGTTATGACCGTATATTGCAAAGCCGTTCATAGCTAAAGCGGAAGTTGGAAAAATTAAAGTTACAGATACTTGCGCTGAGCTAGCTATCTTAAATGAGGTTCCAGCGTTTTCATCTATACAATTCTCAAAGCCGTGACCAGTTGCAGCAGCGCCACCAGAATAAGTTATCGTGGTGTTTCCGCGCTTTTTACGCCAGTATTCGTGATGCAATTCGTTTTCTACTAAAAGTGCTCCAGACATTATGAACCCACCAATGCGTTAATTTCTAAGCCATCTTCAGTGGCTTCGTTTATAGCTTCTATGATACGTCTTGCACCCTCTGGGTCAATAGAGCCGTCTACTGTTACGTTAATAGCTTGTGGTGCTTGTACAGGCTCGTCATTTGCCGCTGGCTGAACTGGAGCTGTTTGAGCTGCTGCTACACCACCACCACCGCCGCCACCACCACCGCCGCCGCCACCGCCAATTCTTCCTGCCGCAGATGCCATAATAGCCGCAGCCCTTACTACGCCAAACATTTTTTCTTGTCCTGCCGCTGCCGCCGCTCTTGCAGGAGCGTCTGGAGTTGGAAGACTAAGTTGCGATTGTGCTGCTAGACCCATATTTACAGCAGTTGTTCTCGCGTTATCCGCAAGAGCCATACCTGTTTCAACAACTACTATTGCTTTTCTTATAGTTTTGCTCTGCCCAGCAAATGCCTTCATAAGCATAAGGCCAGACTTGACACCTCTCGATCTTGCGTCATATTCTGCTTTTTCTGCTTTCTTTGCGTCTTGTATTTTTTGCTCATTAAATTGAGCGTCCGCTTCTCTATTTTTTTCTCGCCTAATATTCTCTAAACTATCTAATGCGCCAAACTTCTCTACAGCTTGCTCATATTCAAGCTGATTTTGATCGTACTGCCTTTCTAGCTTTAACTCGTTAGCTAAAACCTCTTCACCTTCCGACCTCATCCTAGCTTCTGTAGCAAGCTGTAGTTTGATGGCATTGTTTTTTTCAAATAAATCTAGTTCAGTTGTATCCGCTTCAACAGGAGTTTTTCTTGATTCAATCGCTAGAGATGTTTCTCTTGAGCCAGCAAACGCCTCAGTTCTTAGTTTTGCCAAAGACATTGCTGTTTCAGCAATTTTATCGCCAAACAACTTTTGCGCTAAATCTCCACCCCCCATAGTAGAGAGAATTGCGTAAGCGGTCTGCATTCTCCCCAGCTCATTTGTTAAATCTTCAAACTCATCTTTTCTTGTTCCTGAAAATGCTTTTGCTAAATCTTCTGCACCTTTGAACACAGCGGCTAATGCACTTACTACAGTAGTTGCTTTCTCGGCTAAACCAGCCGCTTTTGCTATTTGTATTGAAGCATTCGTAATGTTTTCGCCAAGTAAATCTGTAGCAGCAGCTAGACCACCACCAGCACCAGCGCCTTTTAACTTACCCTCTATCTTGCCTAAGATAATATCTTGAGCCGCAAGCAGTTGATTTGTTTGAGCTAACTGCTGTATCTTATCTTTTTCGACCTTGGTAAAAGTTATACCAGCGCGAGTCATTGCGGTTAAGTTGCCTACTGGGTCTTCCAAGGCTTTTGCTAGAGTTTTAGCGGAGCTTACAGCCGTTACGCCCATTACTGCGGAAAGGTCAACAGAGGCGTTTACAGCCCTCTCAAAGACATCACCTTGAACCTGTCCAAAGCTAAGTAAGACGGCCTGTAAATCCCTTACCCCATCAGCACTGGCTAAAGTATCTCTACCAACCTGTATAGCCATTGAATCTAACTGTTTGGCTGTGAATCCTGCGGAGTTACCTGTAGCTGTAGTAATAGCTTCAAGTTTAAACATCTGCGTTTCGTAAGCAGAGTAAGCCTGTAATGAGTTTTTAACTATTGCTGTTAAGCCAGCAAAAGCGATACCAGCAGCAATACCACCTGCGCCAAATCTATCAAGACCAGTAGCTAAAAATGATAATCGACCAGATACGCCGCCAAGTGGGCCAGTTAATACGGCAGCAGAGTTAGATGCTTGCTTTAAAGACCTTACAGTTTTATCTGTTGCAGTCGTGACTTTTTTCTGAGAGTCAGCTACTTTCTTACCTGATTGCGCTAACTTTTCTTGCGCTTTAGCTAATTTTTCAGCCTCTCTTATAGCTTTTTTCTTTCTTGCAATACTTTCTTTGTAAGCATTTACTTCAGCTTTTTGCACAGCAAGTTTTATTTTTGTAGCTTCTTTTTCTTTATTTTTGGCAGCAGTAAGTCGGTCAGTAGCAGCTTTATTTTGTTTAATTTTTTCAGTGAGTGATTTTCTTTTTAGCTCTTCACGATGGGCGTTTATATGAGCTTTTTTTACAGCACTAAGTTGTAAAGCGTAAGCCTTTATCTCACCCTTTCGCACAGCGTTAGCTTTTTTGGTTGCTTCTGTTTGAGCTTTTGTTGCTTTGGTAGATTTTTTACTAGCCGCTGTGCCGTCATTAATCGACTTATTGGCTTTACCAGACTCTTTTGAAAGTTTTTTTAACTCATCATTAGCTTCTTTAAGTTGGGCAGTGTTAGCCTCAAATATCAGTCTTGCGATTGTGTCTGCCATTGCTTTAGCCTTTCCTGATCTAAGCCTAAAATGGCATCTATTTGCCACTCATCTAAAACTTCATTATATAGCTGGGAGTAAGCCAGAACATCTTGAAGGCTTACCTGCTCCACTCCTTTTGAAATTTTACAGTAAGCGTTCCAAGTGCCAATCAAGTGCTCATCAAGAATAGGCTCCAACCTTAACTCGGCTGGAGCTGTACCTGATATTCTCTCAATAACCTTCCACTGTTCTAGCCTTGTGGATTTGCTACCTTTAATTCTGCCGTTGGCGTAAAAAACCCACTTGCCAAACTCGATTAAGGATTCGGCTTGGCTTTTGTAAAATTTGACCTGTCAGCCATAAAGCTGTCTATCTGTTCTTTAATGTAAGGAGCTTTTGTGTATAACTCCTTGCATAACTTTTTAGTAAACTTCTCATCCGTTCCACGCCAATCAATTGTTGCTGAAACCAATGCTTCTAGCGCCATAGATTCTTCATCAAAATCTTTTTTATTTCTTAAAGCCTCAATATATGCTTTCTGCTGTTTTTTTGCTTGCGCTCTAAATACAGAAGAATCCATACCCATTACTTTAATAAATAGACCTGTTGGGCTTCCTTGATCATCAAGAATCTCCACTTCAGAACCCGCATCATGTAACTCAGTTGTATATAGTTCACTAATTTTCATAAATCACCCTTTTTTAGTTAAGTAAAGCCCCACTCAGTGAGGCTATTGGTTTAAATTATAACGCTGTGTCGATTGTTAATGCGCCTACAGTAGGGCTGGTAGCTACTGCCACAAAGTCCATAGATACAGATAACAAACCTTCACCGCCAACCTCTACCGCACCAGTAGTATAGATGATTTTTGGCAAATCAAACTTAAACCCAGTAGTGCTAGAGCCAAATGTAATGCTTAATGCACTTGAAGTGTTCCCAATAAACTTCTCAAGCAAAGCAGAGCTTGTGAAATGACAGGTCATGGAACCAGTTACGCGACACTTGCTAATTCCACCTTGAATAGGAATTTCGTTACCAACAATATTGGTAGTCTCAATACCATTCTCAACAGATAAAGAAAGGTCAGTACAAATTGAGTTTGCTGCACCCTCTACAATTACTGCATCAGACGAGTGAAAAGGATTATTGGCCTCAAGGTAGTTAGTGCCACCATTGTCAGGGTCAGTGTCATTACCAGACGTTTCAGTGGTCATTGTTGCACCAACAATACCGACAGAGCACTCAACAAGTCCGTCAGCAGGAATGCTCATTGAGAAGTTGTTAAACTCGCAACCAGTATAAACGTGCGCGTCATCGCCACCGTTTAAGTCAACGCCGAAATCTTGAACGATAGTGTAAGACTGACGCTCTGCGCCAATAGTCATAAGCCCACCACTTAACGCATCATCTCCCAAAACTCCTCGCAACATCTCTATGTATGCTGGTTGGTGTGCTAGATCAAAAGATATTTCACCTGTAACAGAGTGAGAACCCATAATTACATCTTGCACTTCACGATTACCCGTAATAACTGCGGATTCGTGATTAGTTTTGGCCAAAGTTAAACTAGCAGACTTAAAAGGAATGATTGTGTAATCAGTTCCAGCTACTTCTGACCCATAAGCTGTTTCTTCTTTAAAACCAACTACTACGTTAGTTCCACTTGCAATTGTCATAATTAATTCCTTGCGGGCGTTACCGCATAATAAGATACATCTATATTTCTAACAAAAAATGCACCATCTCTGCGCCCAACGCCAAGTGATACGTTCAAAATTCTAACGACAGTGCCATTAGAAGTAATCTTCATGCCTCTAGTAAAGTAGTTGGCTATACTGTCAACTCGATCAGTAAACCCGCCAGCACCAGTTTTGCTGTAATAGTCAATCTGGAATATACCATCATGACGCTCTGACCCAGAAGAGCCAAGACTAGCAGTGGTTGTGTCGGCTGGTAGTAAAGTGCCAACAGTCCACTCTGCATCTAAATCAGTATTTAAAACTTCAGTTAAATCAAAGTCTGTGTTTTCATATATTTTATGCGTAATACTAAGGTTTGTACACATAGTGTTAAACAGCGACTCAAATCCAATCCGTATATTTCTAAACGGTTTAGATAGGTCTGCAACAACACCTTGAGTAATCGACCCAGCGTCAATGTTATGCACATCACCTAAAGATGACTCTGTAATTAAATTGTAATCAACGCTCATTTAAAGTTCCTAACTGCGTTCTTTACCGCTATTCTCATCATCCCAGCAGGTGCGCGAGAAAAGCCTCCAAGCTCTATCTTCTGAGCATAATGCAATGAGTTCGTGAAGAAAATAGGCTCGCCAATCTTTGACTTATTTATCTTACTTGTTACTTCATATGCGTTATTTAAGCTATCTGCGCCTGACCCATCTGGACTTCTGCCATTTTCTGCTGAAATAGGAGAGCCAAAGCTGGCATACCAACTATTTTTAAGCGCCCCAGAGTCTACAGAGGTCTTATCAACAGTTTGAACCATAACATCATTAACTACTTTCTTGACAATCTTGTGAGCATCATCAAGAGCAACCTTTGTGTACGCTTTAAGATCGGAGTCTAAGCTCATAATAAATCACCGTAGTGGCGGGCTGCACTGGATTAATCTCTATAACTCTAAAGTTTTCAGAGTTTATTGTTGCCGTATCACCAATTTTAGGCGGCGTACTAGAAGAGCAGTAAGCAGTAAACTCTTTCACCGCCAAAGACGACTCAGGAGCCTCTTCTTTTAATGCGCTAAAAGCAACAACCCTAGCGTCATAAGTAGTCTGACTACTAGAGCTTACACCCTGCGTAGGGTCGTAAGACACATTGCCATTTCTGGTGAACGTCACAGTCTGACCATACTCGGTGATCATTTTTGTTGCTGTACTTGCTAGTGGTGCATAGTTAAAGGCCATTATGCCCTCACAACCCTCATCGGGTTTTTAATTAGCTTCCTAAGCGCCTGTGTGGCCGCTGGGAGCAAAGTACGATCTGCGCTTGAGGATTTATACTCTACCTCTATCTCGCCTATCTTCTCTTTTACAGTCTCTCTGGAGATAGGGTCGTTAATACCGTACCCCTGCTCGAAACCGTATGCCAATTCGTAAATGGCAGTCAATACCTCTTTAGGTATCTCGGTTGAATCCTTGCCGTAGCCATCAATGTTTATACCGCTTCTAGGCCATTGCATAGACTGAATTTCAGTGGCTTTCATGCCAATAAAATTTAAGCCTTCAAAATAATCTGTAGCTCGCAGAATATATGCCTCTGCTTGAGCATCGCTAATATCTGTTCTTCCAACATATCTTGCATCTAAGTAAGAATCGTAATTGGCAACAGTCACATAACTGTTAGCAGTCGTTGATTGCTGACCTGTTTCTACTGTTAAAGCCATTTCGTCACCTTAAAAAAATGGCCGACCTGCAAGGGAAAAGGGAGGGAAACCCAAGCAAGCCGACCAAAAGTTTCTAACTTAGCCTACTAATGCGCCGATGAAATCAGGCTTCCACGCTTTAGTACCCCAAGCGCAAGCAACTTCAATCATTGACTTATGATAGCCTTTGTAGATGCGGATTTCAAAAACCAAACCTGAGTGTGGGTCTTGAACCAATACAGCATCATCAGCAGCATCGCCCATTGCAGGTACGGCAGGTGCGCGAACCGCAAGCTCAAGAGCAGAGCGAGCAAATACAAAGTTAGGATTGTAAGCAGCACGTTCAACAGCTACAGCAGCGTCATTGAGTGTTGCATTACGCAAGCCTTTGTCACCGCGAAGTACGATAGTACCACCAGCAGCTTCGTTAGCAGTACCAGTACCAGAGGCAACATAACCAGTGTCTTGACCAGCAAGTTTGAATAGATCACCTGAGTCAATAGAGCCAGTAGCATCGCCAGTGTTAGCGTCAACAGTGATAGTTGTTGAACCAGCAGCTAAGTTACCTGCATTGATAGCCATAGCAGCGTCAGTACCAACAGAGTCATATGAAGCAATCTGTGAAGACTCACGAATGTCGATTCCGTACATTGGCAATAAAATGCCTTGGTCGCGTAAGCTAGAGCTTCCAGAAGTGTTGACATTAACAATGTTGTTGCTTGCGCGGAATTTTGCACCAGCTACAGTGTTAAATACACCTTGGAGGTCAGAATTTGCTGCGCCATTGTCAACTAACTGTTGACGTACAGTAGCTAAATCTTCAAGACCAGAAGCTGATGCGCTAAAGCCAAAAGGAGTAGTACCGACAGTACCAGCCCAGCGAGAGAAATTGCCTTGAGCTGCAACAGCCAAGTCAGATTCGATTTCGTTAGACAGAGTACGCATTGCTTGAGCGATTAAATCACCGTAAACAGTTTCGTAGTTGCCGCCATTGCGTAATTGCAATTCTTGCTCGCCGCTTAATGGGATTTGAACAGCTTTTGACTTATTGATCTGAAAGACGCTATTACCAATAGTTTGGTCTTCGCCATCAGGAATAGTCATTGCGCCATCGCCAATGCTTTGTGCAGCAGAGCTAACTGGTGTAACAGCAGCTTTGATGGTGTCGCCAGTAGAAGCGCGAGTGCTTTCAGCGTTCATAGTTACAGCAGGGATAAAGCCAACAGCTTCACGGCCTACAGTGTCAGCAGCGACATAAATGTCACTTGCTAGGTTCGTAAGGGTTAAGTCACCCATAATGGTTCTCCAAAAAAATAATTAAATGATTTTGCCGCCAGATTTAACGTACTTCATGCGTTTTACCGCATCCATAGCATCAAACTCTGATCGACTTACTTGTTTGGTATCCCCAGCCCCGCTGCTTCCACCCGTTGCGCCGCCCCCAGCAGCTTGTGACCCGTCAACCAGAAACGGGTATTCCGTTTTAATTGATGTTGTCAATTCTTCTACAGTGCTAACCGTTAAATTACCATTAGCATCTAAAACTCGTATCTCACCATCTACTAAAGATAGGCGTGAAGCAATTTGCTCAGTCAACAACTTAGCTCTAGCTGTATCCTTCGTAAGTTTACTTGCAACATCACCAGCTTGACTGGCTACTTGTTGCTTTTGCAAATTAGCCTTTAAAGTTGCTAACTCACTTGACGCTTTTTCTCTTTCTAACTCTGAGCTGTTATACAACTGCTCAAAATCATTAGCTTTCTTCAGCTTTTCAGCCGCCTCCAGCTTTGCAATCTCTTCCGCTTCGTTTGCTCGTTGCTGAACTGATTTTTTCTCAGTTAGTAACTCGTCAATCTTGCGTTTTAAGCCGCTTACATCTTGTGTTGGAACACCCTCTACATTAAGTTGAAAGGTGTTGTCACCTTGTAACGTGTATAAGCCCTTTTGAGACTCATCTAATGCTTCGTGTGACTCTGCGTCTAAACTAAATTGAATGCTCATTTATAACCCCAAGTTATTAAAATGCTGCTACCCAGTAGCAATTAGTTATATACCATTTTCATCTTTGATTGTCAAAGACTCTTCTGGCTCCTCATCAATATCTTCCGTTTCTTGCTCGTTTTCATTGATTTCTTCGACCTTAGCCATCTCTTCGGCTAGTTCAGCGTCAATATCTTCATTTGTGCGGCTGTCTTTAATGAGTCCTTGCAATCTAGCTAGCTCTTGCATGTCTGACTTAGCAATTAACTTGCCTTCGTTCAGTTGCATAGCAGCCATAAGCATTTGCGGGTCAGCGACTTCATCGAAGAACTTAGTGTTTAGGATATATAACGACTCTTGAGTCGCACCCATAAACATTCCGCACCATTCAACACAA
>MDSY01042330.1_pt1 | contig 10268 bp, 12 predicted proteins | sample 811131 | NCBI WGS metagenome assembly MDSY01 (sample SAMN05326643, study PRJNA326480) | marine metagenome | isolation source: seawater | place: Atlantic Ocean: South West | collected 2010
AAATAGCCATTAATGCTCCAGTATTTCCTGCAGAGACAAAGCCATGGCATTCACTAGACTTAACACAATTTATACCTAACCGCATACTTGATTTTTTTAACTTTCTTAACGCATTTACCGGTTCATCATCTGATTTAATGCTTTCATCAGTGTGAATGAACTCAAAATTATTTAGCTGGGAGTTCTTAACCAAATCATTGTTTGACTTATTCTTATCACCAAAAAGCTTAAATTTTACATTAGGATGAATTTTTGAAGCCATTGCAACACCATCAATAGTAGCTTTAGGACCAAAGTCACCTCCCATAACATCAATGGCAAGAACTATATTTTTCAAATTTTTCTCCGAATGTTAGTCATTTGAGTCTGAATCATCATCAGATTCAGCTTCTTTAGAACTAATTATCAACTTTTTGTTGTAATAACCACAAGACTGACATACGTGATGACTTAATTTTAACTCACCACAATTAGGACATTCAATGCTATTTTGTGAACTAAGACCATCATGTGATCTTCTCATGTTTCTCTTTGAGGGAGTGGTTTTTCTTTTTGGAACTGCCATAAAAATTTATCTTATAAAGATGAATTTTTACAAAAAAAAATATCATCTGACAACGTTTTTTTTATTTTATCATTTTGAAAATTCATAAAATGAAAGATTTTCAAAATCGTTTTTTTCTATCTTATTAAAATGTTTAATATTCATTTCTAGATATTTTGAATATTTGTCGTATTGTATTTTTTCATTATTAAAATTGATTCTCAGCCTTTTTATAATTTCACACTTTTTTTTTTTTAAAATCATATCAAATTGATTGGAATAACTAATTAGTCTTCCATAAAAATTTTCTGTCATTTTTCTCATTTTTTTTGGTATTCTAGACTCAGCCTCACCCATTTCAAAACAAAGTAACTCTAAATCTTTAAGAAAAATAGAGATTAAAAAAGTAATATCGTCTTCTTTAAATTTTTTTTTTTTCATATACCATAAAACAATTATTAAATTTAACTGAAAGATTTCAATCTTAGTTTCAGGTTTTTGCGGAACAAAAAAAACATCAAAAAAAAATTTTTTTTTTGATTGTTCTATAATTTTCTTATAAATATTTCTAATATAGGTTTTCATATGTTTAAACTAGTTAATTTAATTTTTTTTTCATCATTTTTTTGCATTAGCCTTTCTTCTTGTATGAGTCAAAAAGAAATTCATGGTAATTTACCCGAAGCTCAGCTTGTTTCATTATTACAAGTAGGTAAAGATAACAAAGATAGTGTCTCAAAAATTTTAGGTCAACCGACTTTTAGGGGGGCTTTAGGTGATAATTCATTTTACTATGTTGGTACTGTCAATTCGAAAATTGCATTTTTAACTCCATCAGTTCAAGAGCAATACGTATTGGAACTTAACTTTGACAATAAAAATAACTTAAAAAATATTTTTATTTATGATAAGAGTCGTTCAATGGAAGTCGCTATGTCTGACCTTGAAACCAGAAGTTCTGGACAAAAGGAAACATTTTTTCAATCACTTATCAGAAATTTTGGTGTGCCAATGGGGGGTAAAAGAGGCGTAATTATCGGTAGTGGTAAAGCTGAAGATTAAGCCAGCATAGATAGTAGAAGTATCGAAACAATATTTATAATTTTAATCATAGGGTTAATAGCAGGCCCTGCAGTATCTTTATAAGGGTCACCAACTGTATCACCTGTGATGGCCGCTTTATGTGCATCAGAATTTTTTCCTCCGAAGTTTCCATCTTCTATGTATTTTTTAGCATTATCCCAAGCTCCTCCACCCGAAGTCATTGAAATGGCAACAAATAAACCGGTAACAATAGTTCCAAGTAACATTGCACCCAATGCAGTAAAAGCTGCAGATTCTGTTCCTGAAATAAAATAAATGATAAAATATGTAATAAATGGTGCTAAAACAGGCAGTAATGACGGAATAATCATTTCGATTATCGCAGCTTTAGTAAGTATATCTACAGCTTTACCGTATTCAGGTTTTGAACTACCAGTCATTATCCCTTTATTTTCTTTAAATTGTCTTCTAACTTCATTGACAATTTTGGTTGCAGTCTTTCCAACCGCAGTCATTCCCATTGACCCAAATAGATAAGGTAGCATCCCACCAATTAATAAACCAATAACAACATATGGATCATCCAATGAAAATTTAACATCCAAATTTGGGAAGTAATATTTTAAATCTTGAGTGTATGCTCCAAATAATACTAAAGATGCAAGTCCAGCAGATCCAATAGCATAGCCTTTTGTAACGGCTTTAGTTGTATTGCCTACAGCATCCAGTGCATCAGTTGTTTTTCTTACACTTTCAGGTAAGTTAGACATCTCGGCAATTCCTCCAGCATTATCTGTAACAGGACCATATGCATCAAGTGCTACAATCATTCCAGCAAGCGCAAGCATAGTTGTTGCAGCTATTGATATTCCATAAAGTCCAGCAAATTTATAAGAAAAAATAATTCCTAAAATAATCACAATTGTCGGAAGGGCAGTTGACTGCATTGAAACTGCAAGTCCTTGAATTATATTGGTAGCGTGACCAGATTGGGAAGAATTAGCAACGGATTTTACCGGTGCGAATTCAGTACTTGTATAATATTCTGTTATCCAGACGATTAGCCCAGTTACCGTCAAACCAACTAAAGCACAATAAAATAAATCTATGCCAGAGAAAGATTCTATAAATAAATCATTATTTATAATAACTTTATCAAGGCCAATAAAAAACTCAGTTATTAAATATATAAAAACCACAGAAGCCAAAGCAGTTATTATCAAGCCTTTATACAATGCTCCCATGATATTTTGAGATTCTCCTAATTTAACATAGAAAGATCCAATTAATGAAGAAAGTATGCAGACACCAGCTATCAATAGTGGGTACATCATGAAAACCTTTTGGTCAACTCCTTGGAAAAGAATTAAGCCAAGAACCATTGTACCAACTATGGTCACTGCGTAGGTTTCGAACAAATCTGCTGCCATTCCAGCACAGTCTCCAACATTGTCTCCTACATTATCTGCTATAACAGCAGGGTTTCTGGGATCATCTTCAGGAATACCAGCTTCAATTTTACCAACTAAGTCAGCACCAACATCGGCACCTTTAGTAAATATACCTCCACCTAATCTAGCAAAGATAGAAATTAACGATGCACCAAAGCTCAAAGCAACCATTGCTTCAATAATTTTTCTTCCGTCTGATTCACCAAGGTGAAAATTTAGATACCAATAATAACTAATCATTCCCAATAATCCCAAACCAACTACCAAAAAACCAGTTATTGCTCCAGATTTAAAAGAAATATCTAAAGCTTTTTGAATACTTTCAGTCGCTGCTTGCGTAGTTCTCACGTTAGCTCGAACTGAAACGAACATTCCTATATACCCAGCTAGTCCAGATAAGAAAGCACCTATTACGAAACCTATTGAAACAAAATGGTTATCCATCAGATAAAACAATATTACAGTGATTAGAATACCAACTAAAGCTATTGTTATGTACTGTCTATTTAGATAAGCTTGTGCACCTTCTTGGATGGCAAAAGCTATTTCTTTCATTTTTTCTGAGCCTTCTGGTGCTTGAAGGATTTTATTAATTGTATAACCGCCGTAAATTAAAGACAAAATCGAGCAAAAAAAGACAATAAAAAATTCTATAGACATATGTTATTAAATTTAAAAGATTTATATATTAACTAATTCACATCAATATCAAATATTTAAAAGTGACAAAAGCCTTTTTTTTTAAAATTTATTTTTTTTTTGTTTATGTCGTAAATCTCAACTCCACTTCCTTTAGAAAAAAAACCAATTTTTTTGATTTTATTTGATTTATTTTTTAAGTATTTTTTTTTGTTTTTTCTTATGGAGAATAAAAGTTTATAATCTTCACCTCCAGTAAGAATTAATTCTAATATTTTTTTTTTAAATTTACTTTTTTTTAATATTTTCAAGGTCTCAACTGATAATGGAATTTCAGATTCAAAAATATTAGCTTTTAATTTTGAATTACTTGCAACTATTTCTAATTCATTTATTAATCCGTCAGAAATATCAGTACAAAAATCAGCTATACCATTTAATGATTTACCTAAATTAATTTGAGGTTCAGGTAAAAAAAGTTTATTTAAAAAATGATTTTTATCACTATTAATAATTTTTTTATTTAAAATTTTTAAGCCAATAGCAGCATCTCCAATATTTCCCCCTACATAAATCTCAGAGCCCTCTGAGACTTTTGAATTTTTGTGAAAAGTTTTTCCAACAATACCTAAAACTGTTGCAGACAAAAAAATTTTAGAGGATACGCTCAAATCTCCTCCAAAAAGTTTTACTCCAAAATTTTGACCATCTAGCTTTAGTCCATAAGTAAATTTTTTAAGCCAATTACCAATATTTTTTTTTGGTATTGCTAAATTTAATGTATAACCATAAGGAGAAGCACCCATTGCTGCTAAATCAGATAAATTTATCCTCAGAAGTTTTCTTGCTAAAATTTCAGGATCATAACTTTTATCAAAGTGCACTCCCTCAATCATCATGTCAGTTGTTATTATCATTTTTTTTTTTTTTAAAAGAATGGCTGCATCGTTTTCTAGTTCTAAAGCTTCCTTATTATTAGCTAGGGGATAGAAAAAGGTTTTTATTATTTTTTGCTCTTCATTCATAACTATTCAACTAAACTAAGCATTGATTTTTTTGTAAATTTTTTCAAGTATTGCGTTGGTAAACGAGCATTCTTTTTCAGTAAAAAAAGATTCAGTGAACATAATATACTCACTAATTATAATTGCTATAGAGGTTTTGGGATATATCATCATCTCTGCTATCGCTACTCTTAAAATAGCCAATTGCACTTTTGGAAGTCGTTCAAGACTCCAGCCCTTTGAAAGATTTAATTTAATAAATTCATCGATCTTATCTTTATCCTTATCTATAAGGTCTAGTATTTTACAAAAAAAAACTTTATTCATTTTTGTTTTTTTGAAGTTTAGGTCTAAGTTTGAATCAATAAAAAAAACTTTGTTAGTTGTTAAATAGTTTTTTATATCATTGAGATTGTTTGAAAAATTTAAATTATATAATGCTTGAATTGCAGCATATCTCGTAAATGATTTAGATAATAAATTATTTTTCATTTATTTTATCTATTAGCTCAAGACAAACTTTAGCGGCATTCTCTCCTAAGTTTTTTTTATCTACCCTTGATCTTTCTAAGGCTTGAGAATAATTTTCAACAGTTAAAAGAGCATTGGAAACAGGAAAATCATTTTCATAAGAAAAATCGTAGATTTTGGATAAAGTTATATTTTTTACAACTTCATAATGGTCTGTTTCGCCCTTAATTATGCAACCAAGAATAATATAACCAATAAAATCTTTTTTCTTTTTATTTAAAAAAAGAGGAATTTCCATTGAACCTGGAACATTTAAAATTTCATATTTAATTTTTTGCAATTTTAGAAATTTTGTAGCACCTTCAATTAAGTTGTTGGAAATTTCTGGATAGAAGTTAGAAGAAATTAATAAAATTTTTTTATGATAATTTTTTTGTTCCATTTATTTCCAGCCCAAAACCGTCAATACCAACAATATTTTTAGAGGAACTTGTTAGTAATTTTATTTTTTTTACTCCTAAGTCAATTAGAATTTGAGCACCAATCCCATACTCTTTTAAAATTTTTTTATCTATATTTTCTTTTTTATTATCTTTAAGCAATAATTCTTTTTTAGGGTTTCTTATAATGACTATTATACCATTCTCATTTTTTGAAATTATGTCAATAGCTTTTTCAAGATTGTGACTCTTTGGGTTCAATAAGTCAGAAAAAATATTTAAGCTATGCATTCTAACTAAAATATCCTGATCTTCATTTATTTTTCCCTTAACTAAAGCAAGATGTTCGGTGTTATCAATAACATTTTTATAAATAAACATTTTAAATTTTTTTGTTTCACTTAACTTTAAATCTTCAATTCTAATACATTTAACCAACTTCTCTTTTTTTACTTTGTATTCAATCAAATCTTTTATAGAGGACATTTTAAGTTTGTGTTTTTTACAAAATTTTATTAGATCATCAAACCTAGCCATTGTTCCATCATCATTCATAATTTCACATATCACTCCATATGGGAATTCACCAGAGGTTGCCAAACCTGATAGATCCACAGCTGCTTCAGTGTGTCCTGCTCGAACTAAAACTCCTCCATCACTTGCCAGCAAAGGAAAAATGTGACCAGGACTAACAAGATCACCTGGCTTAGATTTAGGAGAAACTGCAACTTTAACTGTGTGTGCTCTATCCTTAGCACTAATCCCAGTGGTCACACCTTTTTTTGCCTCAATAGAAACAGTAAAAGCGGTACGATGTTTACTTTGATTTGAATCAGTCATTAATTTTAATTTTAATTTTTTGAATTTTTTTTTATCAAGAGCCAAGCAAATTAGTCCTCTTGCGTACTTTGCCATAAAATTAATTTTTTCAGAAGAAACAGAGGAACCACAAAAAATCAAATCTCCCTCATTTTCTCTATTTTCATCGTCAACAATTACTACCATCTTTCCCTCAGAAAGTTCTTTAATTATTTCGGGAATGGGAGAAAGGAAACTTTTCATTTTTTTAAAGCCTTAAAAACGTATCTAGCAAGCATATCAACCTCTGTGTTTAAAAAATCTCCTTCATTAGCATTTTTTAACGAAGTATTTTCCCATGTATAAGGAATAATGCTCACACTAAATTTATTTTCTGATATTTTATTTACAGTCAGAGAAATTCCATCAAGCGCAATTGAACATTTTGACGATAAAAATTTAATAATTTCCTTTTCAGCAAAGAATTCTAAAACCTTTGAGTCACCTAGATGCTGTATACTCTCTATCTTTGATAATCCATCAACGTGGCCAAAAACAAAATGACCGTTTATTTCATCACCAACTTTTAATGATTTTTCTAAATTTATAGAGTCTCCAATATTAAAATTCATTAGATTTGTTTTTTGCTTTGTTTCAGACGAAATATTAAAATTAATTATTTTATTTTTTATATTCATTATTGTTAAGCAAACACCAGAGCAACAAATTGAGTCACCTAAATTAACATTTTGCATTGACGATTCTATAGATAAAATGCTTTTTACCTTATCGTACGCAACAATTTTTCCAACATTCATTATTATTCCAGAAAACATACTTTATTAACTTTCATATTAAATAGTGTTAATATATTTCAAGCGAGTCTTCACCAAGCTTTTTAACATACTTTTTTGAAAGCATAGAATTATACATATTAATCTTACCTTCTAAGAATTTATTTTCCTTAATTCCGGAAAATAAATTACTTCTAAATATATAGATATTATCAAAAAGATTTTCTTTAAAAAAAGAATTAAAAACTTTACCACCACCTTCAACTAACAAATTCAAAACACCAAGATCAGAAAGTAATTTTAAAATATTTTTTAAATTATAATTTTTCTTTGAAAGATAAATAATTTCTACATACTTTTTTTTAAATTTAGATATCATTTTTTTACTTTCATTGTTTGTAAATATAATGGTTCTGAATTTTTTACAATTATCAAAAATTTTTGAATTTATGTTTAAATCTAATTTTCTATTAAGAATAACACGAATTGGTGATTTTTTAATCAAACCAGGCATTTTACATTTTAAAATACAATTATCTACTTTGACAGTGTTTGATCCAACTAAAATTGCATCAACCTCTGATCTTAAAACATCTGAGTATGTATCAGAAATAGATTTTGTTATTTTAGTTCTTGTTCCTTTTTTAAGTGTTATATAACCATCTGAGGTTATTGCTAATTTTAGTATTATCTTTGGTCTGGATTTTGTTCTACTGAGAAAATATCCATGATAAATATTTGCAGTTTTTTTCATTAATATTCCAGATTTAACTTCTAATTTATTTTTTATAAGAATTTTTTTCCCCTTTCCGTTTACTCTTTTGTCCGGATCTATAATTGAAAAAATAACTCTATTTATTTTTTTTGATTTTAATATTTTTGAAACACAGGACTCGTCTCTTCCAGAATGACAACAGGGTTCTAGTGTTGAATATAGTGAGTATATTTTATTCTTTTTAAAGAAAAAGTTTTCAATAGCATTCGATTCTGCATGAGGTCTGCCAGAGGGACTGGTGTAGCCAAAAGATACAATTTTGTTATCTGTAAAGGATTTATTCGACTCGACTAAAATAGCAAAAACAGGTGGGTTAGGAAAAGAGCTTCCAATAATTTTTTCTAAATGAAAAAGAGCAATATTCAAATATTTTTTATCAAATTGCACTTATAACTATTTGTTTTTTAAGTTTATGTTATTGTCTATAAACTTTCTAAAATCGTCGGTTTCCTGAAAATCTTTGTATACAGAAGCAAACCTTAAATAAGCTACTCTATCTAATTCCTTTAAGGCATCCATAACCAATTCACCAACAACTTTTGAGGGTATCTCAGTTTCTCCAGAGCTTTCTAAACGTCTCTGAATACTATTTGTAACAAGCTCTATCTGGTCTGACTTAACTGGTCTTTTTCGACAAGATATATTGATGGATCTTACTAACTTCTCTCTGTCAAATACCACTCTAGATTCGTCTTTCTTTATAACCATAAGTTCTCTTAGTTGAACTCTTTCGAATGTCGTGAATCTGGCTGCGCAAGCTGGGCATTGTCGTCTTCGTCTAATAGCGCTGTTGTCCTCTGACGGTCGAGAATCTTTTACCTGAGTTTCACCGTGACCACAAAAAGGACAACGCATTATTTAAATCCCCTATTTAGATTACAGCACTGTATATTGGAAATTTTTCACAAAGATTTTTTACTTTTGCTTTAACTTCATTTTCAACGCTTGAATTATCATCAGGGTTTTGTGCAAGACCATCTAACACATCACCAATCAAATTTCCTATAAGATGAAACTCTTCACTTCCAAATCCTCTACTTGTACCAGCTGGCGAACCTAATCTAATTCCAGATGTAACAAAGGGACTTTCGGGATCAAAAGGTACACCATTTTTATTGCAAGTAATACCAGCGTTTTCTAAAGATCTTTCAGCTGCTTTTCCTGTTAGTTTTTTTGGTCTCAAGTCTACAAGCACTAGGTGTGTATCTGTTCCACCTGAAACTACAGCAAGCCCTCTGTCAAGCATTACATCTGAAAGAACTTTTGAGTTTTTAATTACAGAATCAATATAATTTTTAAATTCAGGTTTTAAAGCCTCTCCGAAAGCAACGGCCTTCGCGCAAATAACATGCATCAGTGGTCCACCTTGAAGACCCGGGAAAACAGCGGAGTTAATTTTTTTGGCGTGATCTGCATCGTTTGTTAAAACAATACCACCTCTTGGTCCTCTAAGCGTTTTATGTGTTGTGGATGTAACGACGTCAGCATAATCAAGTGGATTAGGATAAAAACCTGTTGCAACTAAGCCAGCAAAATGAGCCATATCTACTAACAGCAGTGCGCCGACTTTGTCAGCAATGTGCTTAAATTTATCAAATTCAATTATTCTTGGGTAAGCAGAACCACCTGCTATAATTAATTTAGGCTTATGTTCTATTGCAAGTTTTTCTACTTCATCATAGTCAATAAGCGCCGTATCTTCTCTAACGCCATACTGAATGGCATTGAACCACTTACCTGATTCATTTGGTGGTGCACCATGTGTAAGGTGCCCTCCGGCAGCTAAAGACATTCCCATTATCGTATCTCCAGGTTTAAGGAGTGCTAAAAATACAGCTTGATTAGCCTGAGATCCTGAGTGAACTTGTACGTTAGCAAAATTAGCATTAAACAACTTTTTTATTCTATCAATACAAATATCCTCTACCACATCAACATGTTCGCAACCTCCATAATACCTTTTTCCTGAATAACCCTCGGCATATTTGTTTGTTAAAATTGTGCCTTGTGCCTCAAGTACTGCTTTAGAAACAATATTCTCTGACGCGATAAGCTCAATCTGATCATTTTGCCTATGGTATTCCTTTTCAATGGCGTTTAATACCATTGGGTCTGTTTGAGTTAAGCTACTTTCAAAAAAAATTTTTCCTGTCATAATTACTCCCTTTTATATTTTTACATTATTGAACTTATCAAGTCTAGCTTGATGTCTATTACCTTCAAATTTAGATTTAAAAAACATAATAAAACATTTAATAGCTTCTTCACAAGAAATCAACCTAGAACCTAAAACCAAAACATTTGCATT
>MDSY01117399.1_pt1 | contig 10268 bp, 11 predicted proteins | sample 811131 | NCBI WGS metagenome assembly MDSY01 (sample SAMN05326643, study PRJNA326480) | marine metagenome | isolation source: seawater | place: Atlantic Ocean: South West | collected 2010
ACCTCGTCTAAATAAAGCGCGAATACTGTTAACATATTAAACAAAAAACCAAATGCAGCAAACATAATCGTCCATCTAAGTATAGATATTCTACCACTTAAGTTTATAAATTGCTTTTTCCACTCTGGAGGAATATGCTTTTCATAAACATGTTCATCATGAAGTTCTCTTATTAACTTGCTAAGTGTATGAAATCTGTTGCTATAAACACTCATTAACAAAGGAATAGCAGGAAACATCAGTGCTGTTACGGTATAATCAACATTCATACGAATCAGTTTGATTATGAATCTAGGCTTTGCTATTTACAAGTAAATTCTAATGAAACAGCTAAATCTTTTTATTGAGATAACTAGATTAAAAAAACCTGTAGGTTTTATGCTGTTATTTTGGCCATGTGCATGGGGTCTAACAATTGCTTATGATTTTTCAAGAGATCTAGCAGATTATTTTTTTTATCTTTTCTTATTTTTTTCTGGTTCTGTTTTGATGAGATCTGCGGGATGCATAGTCAATGATCTATCTGATAAAAAATTTGATATCAAAGTATCAAGAACTAAAAAAAGACCTATAGCATCTGAAAAGATTTCAGAAAAACTAGCTATATTCTATGCTATAATTTTATGCTTTGCAGCTTTTCTGGTTTTAATAAATTTTAACAAATTAACAATCATTCTTGCAATAGGGTCTATGCCTCTAGCGTTTACATATCCATTAATGAAAAGAATAACTTATTGGCCACAACTTTTTTTAGGTATTACGTTTAACTATGGATTGCTAATAGGCTGGACAAGTATAAATAATCAGATTGATTTAATACCAGTTCTATTTTATTTGGGTGCCATATTTTGGACACTAGGCTACGACACTATTTATGGATTTCAAGATATAAAAGATGATGAAATTATAGGCGTAAAATCAACCTCGATTAAATTTAAAAAAAAACCTAATTTGTTTCTAATTATATGTTACTCAATTTTTTTTACTATATTGTTAATTACCGGAATCTTAATGAATTTTAAAACTTTATTTTATTTTTTAATTTTAATACCTTTTTTTCATTTATTTTTTTATCAAATAAATCAGTTTAAAAAAAATAATCCATCAATTTGTCTAAAAATTTTTAAAAGTAATAATTTTTTAGGGTTAATAATTTATATAAATCTAATTATTGGAAAATTATATTAATGTACACAGAAAATATTGGTATCATTAAAAGATTGTTTAAAGATTATACAATAAAACATGTTAATAAAATTTTATTAGCAATAATTTTTTCTATTCTTGTGGCTGCAAGCACTTCTGCAATTGCTTACCTATTAGATCCAGCGATAGAGAAAATTTTTATTAATCATGATGAAACATTGATGTATTTAATACCAATAGCAATAATTGTTGTTTTCGCCACAAAAGGTATGTCTATGTATTTTGCAAAAGTAATTATGACAAGAGTTGCACATGAGCTAAAGGCTGGTGTTCAAAGAGATATGATGAAATCATTTGTTTCTTCAGATACAAAGTTTATTAACAAAGCTCATACCGGAAAATTTATTTCAAATCTAACAGTAGATGTAAGTTTAATAATTAATTTAATTAGTACTGCTTTATTAAATTTAATTAAAGATAGTTTAACTTTAATTGGATTAATGTTTGTTATGTTTTATCAAAATTGGAAACTCTCATTAGTTGCAATAATTATGATTCCATTAGCAACTATTGTTGCAAGATCGCTTGGTAAAAGAATGACAAAAGCAACAAAGCAAACTATGGAGTCATCAGCCACTTTTACTACCAGATTGGTAGAAATTTTTAAAAATCATAAACTAATTAAAAGTTTCCAAAATGAAGAGTTTGAAAATGAAAGATCATCAAAAGATATTAAAAGTTTAAAGGAGAAAGGTATAAAAATGGCAATAATATTTCTTAGAAATACTCCAATAATGGAAACTTTAACAGGAATAATGATAGCTGCTCTTATATTCTACTCGGGAATTTTAATTAAAAATAATGAATTAGAAATTAATAATTTTTTCTCATTTTTAGCTGCAATGATGTTGGCTTATCAACCGGTAAGAGCATTAGCGGGTTTAAATATTGCAATCAATCAAGGTATTAGTGCTGCTAGTAGAATTTTACCAATTATCGATAAAAAAAATGAAATAATAGATAATCCAAACCTTCCTGATCTTAGTATTAAAGGTGCTAATATAATTTTTAGAAATGTTAATTTTTCTTATGAACAAAATCAGAAAAATGTACTGAATGCAGCTGATTTAAATATTGAAGGTGGAAAAATGACTGCATTAGTTGGTCTTAGTGGCGCTGGAAAGTCTACAATATTAAACTTAATACCAAGATTTTACGATCCACAAAATGGTGATATTGAAGTGGATAACCAATCAATTTATAAAGTAAATTTATATTCTTTAAGAAAAAATATTTCACTAGTTAGTCAAGAAACAACACTTTTTGATGACACAATAAAAAATAATATATCTTACGCCAAACTGGATGCTACCGACCTGGAGATCTCCTCTGCAGCCAAAGATTCCTTTGCAGATGATTTTATTCAAAAATTACCAGAAAAGTATGAAACAATAATTGGCGAAAATGGTGTCAGATTATCAGGTGGAGAAAAACAGAGGCTATCTATAGCAAGAGCTATGCTCAAAAAAAGCCCAATAATATTACTGGATGAAGCTACATCTTCTTTGGACTCTGATACTGAAACTAAAATCCAAAACGCTGTCAAATTATTGACAAAAAATAAAACAACTGTGGTTATTGCCCATAGACTATCCACAATTTTAAATGCTCATAAAATTTATGTAGTAGACAGTGGAAAAATTTTAGAAAATGGAACTCATGAAGAATTACTTGTAAAATCAAATATTTACAAAAATTTTTACGATAAACAACTTAAAGAAAATTAATGATTATTGTTTATAGATTATTAATCAATTTAACTCTAATTTTTTCTCCGTTAATTATTCTAATAAGATTGATAAAAAAAAAGGAAGATTTCCGAAGATTTAAAGAAAAATTTTGTTATTTTTCTCAAAAGAGAAAATTTGGAAATCTAATATGGTTTCATGGAGCTAGTGTAGGTGAAATTAAAAGCATTACTCCATTAATTGAAAAATTAGAAAAGCAAAATAAAATTGATCAAATATTAGTAACTTCATCTACTTTAAGCTCTTCAAAAATATTTAAAAAATTTAGGTTTAAAAAAACTATTCATCAATTCTTTCCTATTGATACATATTTCCACACCAAAAAATTCTTAAGTTATTGGAAGCCAAACTTGGCTGTGTTTATTGACTCCGAAATTTGGCCAAATTTACTTTTAAATATTAATAAAAAAAATATACCTACCATTTTATTAAATGCTAGAATTACAAAAAAATCTTTTAAAAAATGGAATTATTTTAGTTCTTTTGCAAAACAGATATTCCAATGTTTTGATGTAACCTATCCTCAAAATAAAGAAACTGCAAAATACCTTAAAAACCTAAAAGTAAAAAAAATTAAATTTTTAGGAAATATCAAATTTTCTGAAAATGAATCCTGGTCGAAAAATAAAAATAGTTTGAAAATTAAAAAATTTTTAAGAAACAAAAATTATTGGTGTGCTGCTAGTACACATGATAATGAAGAAACTATATGTGGCAATATCCATCTGTTAATTAAAAAAAAAATTAAAAATCTTGTAACTATTATAATTCCACGCCATACACAAAGAACCCCAGAGATAATTAATGCTTTGAATGACTTAGGTTTGAAAATTCATTGTCACAGTTCAAAAGAAAATATTAAATCGGATACTGAAATTTATATAGTTGATACTTATGGTGAAACTAACTCCTTCTTTAAAATCTGTAATGTAGTTTTTTTAGGTGGTTCTCTGATTAACCATGGTGGACAAAATCCTATAGAAGCAGCAAGAAATAGCTGTAAAATTGTTTATGGTCCACATATACAAAATTTCAGAGAAGTTTATGGTCTTCTGGATAAAAATAAAGTTTCTTATAAAGTAAGTAATTCAAAGGAACTTATAAAAAAAGTTGATTATTTATTAAAAGAAAACAAGCGATCAAAAAATGTAAAACTTAAAATTAATAAACTAGGAAAAAAGATTTTAGCAAAAACAATGACAGAATTTAAATTTTTTTTAAATAAAATATGAAATTTAAAAAGCCTAAATTTTGGGATTATTCAAGAGTTTCTTTTTGGTCTATAATATTATATCCATTTTCAATCATATTTTTGTTGGTTTCCTCACTTTTAAAAATTTCAAAATTTCAAAAAAAATTTAAAGTACCAGTGATATGTATAGGAAATATTTACTTGGGTGGAACAGGAAAAACACCTTTGGTTTTGGAAGTTTTTAAGATTGTTAAATCAAATGGAAAAAATCCTGGGATCATAAAAAAAGGTTATGATTATTTGTATGATGAAATACAAATGTTACAAAAAGTTGGGAAAACTTTTGTACAAAAAGATAGAAAAAAGGCTATTGATTCACTAATTTCATCAGGACATAATGTTGCAATACTAGATGATGGATTTCAAGATTATTCAATTAACAAAAGCTTTTCAATTTTATGTTTTAATTCAAGACAATTGATTGGTAATGGTCTTATAATTCCGTCTGGTCCTCTAAGAGAAAGTATTTCTTCTATTAAACGAGCTGATTGTATTGTTATAAATGGTGATAAAAATTTACAGTTTGAGAGCAGTATTAATAAAATAAACAAAGAAATAAAAATATTTTACTCAAATTATAAAATATTAAACTTAAATAGTTTTAAAAATAAAAAATTTATTGCTTTTGCAGGAATTGGAAACCCATCGAACTTCTTTGGATTATTAAAAGAAAATAATATTGACGTAATAAAATCATTTTCCTTTCCAGATCATCATAATTATTCAAACAAAGAACTGGATAATATTAAAAAGATTGCTATTGAAAATCAGGCAATAGTAATAACTACTGAAAAAGATTATTGTAGGTTAAATGAGAATTCTAAATCGATTTGTAAATTTGTAGAAATAGATTTGGAGATTGAAAATAAAAATAATTTTATTAATTTAATTAAAAATAAAATATGAAAATTTTAAAATATTTTTTTGAATTTATTTTCATTTATATTTTTTTATTTATTTTTAAAATTATTGGATATGAGAATGCTTCAAATTTAGGTGAGAAAATTGGTGTGTTGATCGGTCCAATGTTTAGATCAAAAAAAAAAATAATAAATAATCTGAAAAATTCAAATATTGGATCTAATGATTTAGATAGAAATAAAATTATTAGAAAGATGTGGGGTAATTATGGAAGAATTCTTGCTGAATATCCATTCTTGGAGAAGTTTAAAAAAAATATATTTAAAAAATATATTGAAATAAAAGGAACTGAATACTTAGATGAAATAAAAAAAAATAAAAGAAAAGTTGTATTTGTTTCAGGTCATTTTAATAATTTCGAATTAATGGCTATGTTTTTAGAAAATTCTGGTCTAAATGTTGCGGCAATTTATAGGCCTTTAAATAATATTTTTCTTAATTCTATTATGGAAAAAATAAGATTAAACCATATTTGTAAAAAACAAATTAAAAAAGGTAAATCTGGAACAAAAGAATTATTAAGACTCTTTAAAGATGGATACTCAATTGCACTCATGATAGATCAAAGAGTAAGTGAGGGTATTAAATCAGAATTTTTTCATAAACCTGCATTAACAACAACCATACCCGCACAGTTAGTTAAAAAATATAATACTCACGTAGTACCTATATACATAGAAAGAAAAGATAAAATCTATTTTAAAATGTATATAAATAAACCAATCATTTTTGATAAAAACAAATCTATAGAGGATATAACTAATAATTTGAATGAGAGTTTAGAAAAAATGATATTAAAAAATCCTGATCAGTGGATATGGTCTCATGATAGATGGAAATAGCTAGCTATTTTTTTTTAATTCCTCATTTCTTAGATGTGCTTCCTTATGAGAAAAATAGGCTTCTTGTAAGTTAACATTCCAATAATTTAAGTCTTTTAAATTAATATTTTTTCCAGAAACCGCACAAACAACATGATCTCCTTCTTCAAGAACTTCAAAATTGTTAGCTAAATATTTCAATTTTGCTAATTTTTTATTCATTTTTAGTTTATATATCATTACATGAAAGTTGGAATAATTGGAAGTGGTGGAAGAGAACATGCTTTGTGTGAAGCTTTGAGTAAATCAAAAAAAATTAGTAAAATTTATTGTTTTCCTGGAAATGCTGGAACAGAGAAATTTGCAGAAAATGTTTCTTTAAAAATTGATGATCTTGAGACATTAAAAAATTTTGTTTTATCTGAAAAAATTGAACTTATTATAGTAGGTCCAGAAAAACCTCTTGTAGAAGGAATTGTAGATTTTTTTGAAAATATTAATATTCCAATATTTGGTCCAAATAAATTTGCATCACAGCTTGAAGGTTCTAAAATATTTACAAAAAAAGTATGTGAAAAATATAATATACCTACCGCAAAGTTCGGAGTTTTTGAGAATATTCAAAAAGCAAAAATATTTTTAAACGAAACGAAATTTCCTTTAGTAGTTAAAGCTGATGGTCTGGCCGCAGGAAAGGGAGTCTATATATGTGAGTATAAAGAAGATGCTATTAATGCAATTGAGGAAATTTTCAACGGAAAGTTTGGTAAGGCAAAAAATGTTTTGATTGAAGAATTTCTTAAGGGAGAAGAAATGAGTTACTTTGTTATAAGTGATGGAAAAGATATTAAAAAATTTCAAACGGCCCAAGATCACAAAAGAGTTGGTGAGGGAGATACTGGTAAAAATACTGGTGGGATGGGAGCATATTCTCCATCAAGACTAATAAATGAAGACTTAGATAATAAAATTTTAGAAAGAATAATTTATCCAACTTTAAACGCTCTTAGGGATATGAATTGTGAGTATAAAGGTTTTTTATACGCAGGTCTCATGATTATTAAAAATGAACCGTTTCTTATAGAATACAATGTTAGAATGGGAGATCCAGAATGTCAGACTATTCTACCAAAACTAAAATCTGATTTTTTAGAAATAATTCAAGCTTGTACCAAAAGACAGTTAAAAAAAATTAAAATTGATTGGCAAGATATTAATAGTCTATGCATTGTTTTATGTTCAAAAGGATACCCAGACCAGTATAAAAAAAATATTTTAATAAATAATCTAGATGAAATAAATTTAAATCAAAACCAAAAAATTTTTCACGCTGGCACAAAAAAAGTAGATAACAAAACTGTTTCCAATGGAGGAAGAGTCTTAAATTTTGTTAATCTATCAAAAACTTTTGAACAAGCTAGAGATAAAAATATAGAAATCATTAAAAAAATAAATTGGGAAGAGGGTTTTTATCGTAAAGATATAGGGTATAAAGTAATAGAATAATGAGAATTATTGCAGGAGATTATAAAGGAAAAAAAATTCTACAACCGAAAGATAAACTCACAAGACCGCTTAAAGATTTAACTAAAGAGTCCATATTCAATATTATTAATCATTCAAACTTAATAGATATAAATTTAAAAAAATCTAATATATTGGACTTGTTTTCTGGGGTAGGCTCTTTTGGGCTCGAATGTGTTTCAAGAGGGGCTTTGAATGTTGTTTTTTTTGAAAATTATCCTAATGCAGTAAAAGTTTTAAAATTAAATATATTAAAAATAAATGCCCAAAATAAAGTAAATGTATACGAAAAAGATTTATTTATGCAAAAAAGTCTCGATGTACTTAGTCAAAAATTTAAAATTATTTTTATTGATCCACCATTTAAAGAAACAAAATTAAACTACTTAATTAAAAGAATTTATAAATTAAATTTGCTAGAAAAAAATGGTGTTTTAATCATTCACAGACATAAAAAAGACAGAGATGTATTTCCAGTGGAGTTTAAAATGATTATAAACAAAACTTATGGAATTTCTAAAATTATTTTCTTATCTATTATAAAGTAAAATTTTTTTGGTTTCTTTTTTTATTAGTTCAACAGATGGTTGATCAAAAGGATTTACATTTAAAGACCTACCTAACAATATTGTTTCAAGAATAAAAAAACTAAAAAGTTCTCCTAGAGTTTTTTCATCACGTTTTAATACCTCAAAACTTCTAAAAGGGGTTTTTTTTTTAAAAAATATTCTCTCTGTTGCTAACTTTTGTGAATATAAAATATTTTCAATATTTTTATTTTTCAAGTACTTATGTGTGTTCAAAATTTTGCTGTTATTTATCTTAGAAGAACTTTGATTTAATACATAAAAAAAAGTGTAAAAGTTTTTTTTAGGGCCATCTAAGTAAAATTGCATTAGACTATGATTATCTTTGGGCATAGAAGAAATTACAGGTAAGATTCCTTTTGCTTTTTTTCCTAAGCTTTCAGCAACTAGCTGTTGATACCACATAAATAAATTTTCAGATTTTTTGTCGTAATTAAGTATTACTGAATTATATTTTTTTTTTTTAATTAAATTTATAATATGTGAAACATTATTTATTAAACTATTTAAAAATTTTTTATTTTTCACAAGGAAATTTAGCTGCTTAAATTTTTGTGGATTTAAACCAAAAAGTTCTGATGGAAGCATACCTACTTCTGATAAAACTGAATATCTTCCACCGATAAAGTTATTATGATGAACAATATCTGCTCTAAGTTTGTATGCTAAATCATTTAAATAACTATTTTTGTTTTCAGTTATAAAAATGTTCTTATCATTCTTTTTAATCAAAATATTAGAATTTGAAATTGTTTCTAAAGTATTGCCAGATTTAGAAACTACCAAGTTTAAAATATTTTTTTCATTTTTCTTATTTTTCTTATTTTTCTCTCTATTTAAATTATTAACAAAAAAGACTTTTTTTTTTATTTTATGTGTTAAGAAACTATGAATTGCTTCAGTACCTAAAATAGAACCTCCCATCCCGATTATACGTAACTTTGAAAAGTTTTTATATTTTTGAATTATTTTTTTTGAAAATGAATATTTGTAGTTTGTAGATAGAGAATTAATTATCTCATTATTAGCACTCATTAGATTTATAAAATTTTTTTTTATTTTTATGGTATTAGATTTTAATTTAAAATTAATAAATTTAATGTTTCTTGTTAACATTAATTATTTCCAATTTTTTTCCTAATTGAATCCTCGAGTGATTTGTTAATGTCTGAAGTATTTTCTGAACTTATCTCTTCGGAATTACTGAAAACTTTACTTAAATCTATTTCTTTTTCATCTTCTTTTTTTCTTTTGTTTATATTAGAGGGCTTAGGTAATTTTTGATAATCTGGAGGTAAAATCAAAGGATTTTTTTTTTGCACTAGAAATTCATCGGTATTTTGTTTTTTTTTTAAAGATAAGTTGTCTCTTATACCCTTGCATCCATTTAGAGTGATAAGAATAAAGCTTAGAAGAAGTATTGTTATTTTATTATGAGTTTTCATTTATTTTCTTTTTAAAAAAAATTTCAACAAAAATAAGGCATATCACACCTAAAGATATAAATATATCTGCAACATTAAAAATAAACCAATGAAAATCGTTTAAATGAAAATCAATAAAATCTGGTACAGCAGAATAGTACAATCTATCGAATAAATTCCCTGCGGAGCCACTAAAGATACTTATAAAAAAATACCCTTTATAATCTTTTGACCTAACAGCAATTATAAAAATAATGACTGTTATGAGTGCAATTAAAAATGTAATGAAATTATATATAAAGTTTTGATCAAAAGAAAATAAACCAAAAGCAATTCCCTTATTCCATATCAAGTAAAAATTTAAAAAAGGTGTAACAAATAAATTCAAATTTTCATTTATCTCAGCCAAATTTAAAATATATAATTTAGATAATCGATCAGAGGTAAATATTAAGATAAAGATAGATATAAAAATTATATTCCTTTTAAAAATATTTTTAGGCATTAATATTTAAACTGCAGTGAGGTCTTAAACATTTATTTTCGCTAACTTTCCAGCAAACCGAACATTTTTGTCCTTTCGCTTTTAAAGTTTCAACATTAATTTCATTTGAGGAATTTTTTTCAACTTTTGCATTAGAAGTTATGCACAATTCTGAAAAATCTATATCTTTAGTCAATTCAATTAATTTATGTTCCAATTTTATAATTAAATTTGCCTCCAAGCTTGATCCTATATCTTTAGATGCCCTTTTAAGTTCAATACTACTATTACAAGCCTCTCT
>MDSY01054200.1_pt1 | contig 10267 bp, 8 predicted proteins | sample 811131 | NCBI WGS metagenome assembly MDSY01 (sample SAMN05326643, study PRJNA326480) | marine metagenome | isolation source: seawater | place: Atlantic Ocean: South West | collected 2010
ACCACGTTGATAGGCTGGATGTGGAAGCGCAGTAATGCGTGCAGCTGACCAGTACTAATAGCTCAATTGGCTTGATTTATGCACTGAAAAAAATTTTTCAAAAATAAATATTGATATGGTTAATTAGGATTTCGCAGAATATTTATATATAAATAATAATGCAAAAAAAACTGAATATTGCAATAATACCAGCAAGAATTGGTAGTGAAAGAGTAAAAGAAAAAAACATAAAAAATTTTTTTGGAAAACCCATTATTTATTGGACAATTAAAAAACTAGAAGATTCTAAGTTATTTGATAAAATATTTGTTACAACTGATAGTAATAAAGTTACTCAAGTTCTAAAAAAAATTAACTTTAATAATATTATTTTAAGAGGAAGATCTCTATCTAATAAAAATATTGGCACAAAACCAGTAATAATTGACGCAATTAAAAAGATTAAATTACCTAACAAGTATACAAATGTATGTTGTGTGTATCCATGTAACCCTTTTTTAAATTCATCAGATTTACGAACTGCCTTTTCATACTTAAAAAAGAATAAAGATTCTTTTATCTTCCCCGTTGTTGAATTTTCACACCCTATTGAAAGAGCCTATGAATTTAAAAATAAAAATTTTATTAGAAGAATTTCAAAGGCTAAAAAAAATGAAAGAACACAAGATTATAAAAAAAAATTTTTTGATGGAGGTAAATTTTATCTAGCAAGTAAAAATACATGGATAGAAAAAAAAATAAAAGAAAAAAAGATTGGAATCATCACTAAATGGTGGAATGGTATAGATATAGACACACATGAAGATTGGAAAAAAGCAGAAGCTATTTTCAAGATATTTAAGGCAAAATAATATTGCATGAAAAAGATTACAAAATCAATTCCTTATGGCAGACAATTAATAGATAAGAATGATAAAAATTTAGTTTTAAGCTCGTTATCTAATGATTTAATTACAACTGGTCCATTTGTTAAAAAATTTGAAAATCATTTAAATAAATATTTTAAATCTAAATTTTGTTATGTTTGTAGTAGTGGGACAGCCGCTATTCATTTAGCCATGATGTCAATGGGATTAAAAAAAAATGACGTAATTTTGATGCCAGCAGTAAATTTTATAGCATCATACAATATTGCAAAAATAATGCAGCTAAGAGTTTTTCTGGTAGATGTAGACAAATACACTGGTCAAATGACTCCAAATAAAGTTTTAGAATGTATTCAAAAAAACAAAATTAAAAAAATAAAAGCTTTGGTAGTAATGTATCATGGTGGCTATCCTGAATATTCAAAAAAATTTTATGATATTAAAAAAAAATATAATTTTTTTTTAATTGAAGATGCATGTCACGCTCTAGGTTCAGAGTATAAATATCAAAAAAGATCATATAAAATTGGTTCTTGTAAACACTCAGATATTTCTACTTTTTCCATGCACCCAGTTAAAACTTTAACATCTGGTGAAGGTGGGATAGTAACAACTAATAATCCTAAATTTGCAAAAAACATTAAATTATTTAGAAATCATGGAATTTTAAAAAATAAACAAAAATATTGGAAATATGACATCTTAGAAAATGGTTTTAATTATCGTTTATCAGATATCAATTGTGCATTAGGATTATCTCAATTAAAAAAAATTGACTCATTTTTAAAAAAAAGGGAAAAAATTTATAAAAAATACTTTAAAGAATTAGAAAATTTTAATCACAATTTACGATTGCCTAGATACTCACAAAGCATCAAATCCTCTTTTCATTTATTTTTAATAAATATTGCATTTAAAAAATTAAAAAAAAACAAAGATCATTTTATGAAATATTTAAATAGTAATAATATACTTGCTCAGTTTCATTATATACCTATCTATAAATTTAAAATTTTTAGTGAAAAGAAAATTAATTTAGCAGGAGCTGAAGATTATTTTAAAAATTCAATTAGTATCCCAATTTTTGTAAATTTAAGCAATAGAGAGCAAAACAAAATTATCAAAGTTATAAAAAACTATTTTAAAAGATAAGATGTATATGTTGAAAAAAATGATTATTATGAGAGCTGTTATATAAATAATTTGCTTGAAGTGTAATAAAGTATTAAAAAATTTAAAAAAAAATATGTTTAAAAATAAAACTTTACTTATTACTGGTGGCACAGGTAGTTTTGGCAGAGCTTTTGTTAAACACGTCCTCAAAAAATACAAAAATATTAAAAGACTAATTATTTTTAGTAGAGATGAATTTAAACAATATGAAATGAGAAAAATTTTTTCAGATTCAAATTACAAATGCATAAGATATTTTTTAGGAGATGTCAGAGACTTAAATAGGTTAAATTTAGCTTTTAAAGATGTAGATTATGTTATTCATGCTGCAGCACTAAAACAAGTACCAGCAGCTGAATATAATCCAATTGAATTTATAAAAACAAATGTAATAGGATCTCAGAATGTTATTGAGGCAGCGATAGAAAAAAAAGTTAAAAAAGTTTTAGCTCTGTCCACCGATAAAGCCTCGTCACCAATTAATTTGTATGGAGCAACAAAATTATGTGCGGATAAACTTTTTTTATCAGCGAATTCATTGGTTGGAAAAAAATCAACCACTTTTTCTGTTGTAAGATATGGTAATGTCTTTGGTAGCAGAGGTTCAGTAATACCATTGTTTATAGATCTAGCTAAAAAAAGACAAAAGTTAAGTATAACCGACCCAAATATGACAAGATTTAACATTGATTTAGATGATGCTGTCAAATTAGTTGATAATGTAATCAAAACCTCTTTTGGAGGTGAGATCTTTGTTCCCAAAATTTCATCGTATAAAATAACCGATGTTGCAAAAGCAATACAAGATAAGAACAACACTAACATAATAGGTATTAGACCGGGTGAAAAATTACATGAAGAGCTTATCTCAAAAACAGAAGGCTATAATACTTTTGATGTTGGTAAATATTTTATTATAGCTGGAAACCAAGAGTCAATTAATTTTTATAAAAAAAAAAAATATAAAAAAATAAAAGAAGGCAATAGTTATAATTCATTAAATAATTCAGATTTTTTGACAGTAGCACAGCTTAAAAAGCTTATAAAAAATTACAAAAGTAAATTGTAATATTACTTTAGCATGATATTATATAAAATATTCTATCAATTAAAAATTATTATTCATAATAAAAAAAATTTTAAAAAAAGTAGAAAAAATATAACTAAAAAAAAACTAAATTTTTTAGTTGAGTTTAACGCCTTTAGTTATCAGCATATTATATTATCATACTTGGTTAATCTATTTGATAATAAATTTAATTGTAATTTTTTTTCTTATCCAAGTCATACATTAGTTTCTTATCCAATAGAAAATAGCATAACAAAAAAAATCAAAATTTATGTTTTAAAATTATTAAATCTCGGAACATATGGATTGTATAAAAGCCTGGGAATTAATAATTTTTTAGAGTTCATTATTGATGGAGACATAAAGTCTAAAGTTAAATTTTTTATAAAAAAAAAAAAACCAAAGAGTAAACTTGCACTTTTAAATTTAAAAGTTAATAATGTTTTAATTGGTGATCTCGCTTACGATACTTACCTTAAAAAATACAGAGAACCATATCCAACAATTAATGTAAAGTCAGAAAAATTTTCAAATTTTTTTGAGGAATTTATGAGTTTATTTTTTATATGGGAAAAAATATTTAAAGAAAAAAAAATTAATAGAGTCATTTTATCACATGAAGTATATTCTATGGGCTTGCCAGCTAGAATATGTAATACAAGAGGGGGAGAGTCCTATCTAATCGAATATAATAGATTCACTAGACACAATAAATCTTTTTTACATCGTTTTTCATTCACAAAAAATTATAAAAAAGACTTTAATAAATTTCCAAAAAAATTACAAAAAATTTTTACTAAAAAGGCAAAATTGAAATTAAGAGAAAGAATTAGTGGATCAGTAAAAGATATACCCTATATGACCAAATCAGCATTTAAAAATAATTTTACATTAAACAAAAATCTAATTCATGATAGGAAAAAAAATTTGAAAGTTTTGATATCAACACATGATTTTGTTGATGCACCACATGTTAATGGAAAATTTATTTTTAATGATATGGTAGAATGGTTAGAGTTTTTAGTAAAATTTTCAAAAGAAACTAATTACACTTGGTACATAAAAAATCATCCTAGCATGAATGATAAATGGAAAACTTATCAAACATATACAAGAAGTGTTGTTGATCAAATAATAAAAAAATCTAATATAATTTTATTAGACTCGAACATTAGCCATAACTATTTAATAAAAAAAGTTGGAATAAACTGTGTTTTAACGGTATCGGGACGAATAGCGCATGAATATGCATATCATAAAATTCCCGTAATTAATGCGTCAATTAACAATATACATTCTTCTTTTAAATTTAATTTTCATGCTAAAAATATTAATCATTACAAGTACCTAATTAAAAATTTTTCAAAATTAAAAAAAAATTTGAAGTATAATGAAGTGTTAAAATTTTATTATATGCACTATATAAATATAGATAAAAATTGGTTTTTTGACGATCTGGAAATGTTTTTTAGAAAAATTAACGGATACCATAATTTGACATCTTATGAGACATATAAAGAATGGCTCAAACAATTTAATATTAATACCAATGAAAGAATATATTCACGGTTAGAAGAATTTATTGAATCAGATAGTTTAGTTTTAAAAAAATTTTAACAACAATTTAATAAGATAAATATATTTTATAAAGATAATTAATAATGACCAAAAATATCTTCTTATATACTAAAAATATTCTTAAAGAATTTGGTGAACTAGTTAAAATATTTTTAACTTTAAAGAAAAAAAAAAGTATAATTTTTTTATTTTTTATTTCACTAATAGTAATATTTTTTGAAAGCTATACCCTAGCTATAGTATTTAGTCTCTCAAATCTAATTGTGAATTCTGATTTTGAATCAAGTAATTACCTTTTAACTTGGATATTGAATAAATTTGATTTAGATGATTTTAAACCATCATTGATTATTATAATTACATTACTTCTATTTGTTTTTTTTAAGAACATTGTTTTATTATTTGTAATTTTCTTTAGAAATAATTTTTTTATAAAATTACAACTTAAAATATCAAATAAAATGTTTAATAAATTTATATCTCAAAATTATCAATTTTTTATTGATAAAAATAGTTCAAAACTAATTTCAATGATTACCCAAGATGTTTCTTTATCAATGAGAGGGTTTGAAGCAATGTTCAACATTTTGATAGAGCTACTAATGATTCTGGGAATTTTTTCCTACCTAATTTATATGGATAAAGAGGTAGCATTACTATTTTTTATTGGATGTACTTTATTTTTTATTTTTCATACCTTTTTTACAAAAAAAAAATTGGTTAACTTAGGTAATGAAAGAATGATAATAAATCAAGAAATTCTAAAAAATTTACAACAAAGCTTTTCAAGTTTTAGAGAATTAATTATTTACAATGTTCAAAAAATTTTTTCAGAATTAATTAATGAAAAATTTTATAAATTCTTCCAAAATATAAAATTATCCTCATTATTGCAGCAAACTGTAAGAGTTTTAATTGAACAAATATTTATTATATTTGTAATTATAGCTTTTCTGATTATGAATTATATTTTATCTAAAACTATTTTAGAGATTATTCCAATATTTGCAGTATATTTATTTGCATTTTTAAGAATTTTACCATCATTAAATAAATTAATAATAGAGACACAAACTTACGTGTTTTCAAAAATTTTTATAAAAAAAGCACACTTAAATTTAAACCTTGATAATAAGAAAATCAGAAAAATCTTAGATGTAAATCTATTTAATAAAGAAATAAAATTTAACAATGTTTCATATTCATATAGTGAAAAAAATGATAATATTTTGGATAATTTAAATTTAAAAATTACAAAAAATCAAAAAATTGGAATTGTTGGAGAAAGTGGATCAGGCAAAACAACAATATTAAATTTGATCATGGGATTTTTGAACCCTAAACATGGAAAAATTACCATTGATGATTTTAGCCTTAACGATTATTTAACTAATTGGCAAAGTTTATTAGCTTATGTTCCACAAAGTGTAACTATTTTGGATGATACATTAAAGATGAACATTACCTTTGAAAGAAATGATAATCTAATTGATTTTAAGCGGCTTAACAAAGCAATAGAAATTAGTGGATTGAGTAAATTTGTATCAAGTAATAAACAATCTCTTGAAATGATAATTGGGGAAAAAGGTTCAAAAATATCAGGTGGTCAAATCTTAAGAGTTGGTTTGGCAAGGGCTTTTTATAGTAGAGCTGAAGTATTTATTTTAGATGAATTTACTAGTTCACTTGATGAAAAATTAGAAAATGAAATATTAGACACAATTAAAAAAATTGATAAAACATTCATAATAGTTTCACATAAAAAAAATACATTAAAATTTTGTGATAAGATATATGAACTAAGTAATAAAACATTAATTGATTCAAAAAAAATATTAAATAATTAAAATATATTAAATGAAATATAAAAAACTATTTATTGCTATTTTAATTTTCATAATTTTTTTTATATTTGGAATTTATGCTCTGACACAAAATACGGACAATTCATTTGTCAAAAGTATAAAAGATAAGACACCAACTTATGTAAAAGATTTTTTAAAGGAAACAATTTTTTATGTCCCTTATACAAAAAGAGAACTAAAAAGAATTTCAAAACAATATGAAGAGGTTTATAAAGAAAATAAGTTATTAATTTTAGAGAGAGATAAATTAGACAATATACTAAATACAGGTAAATCTACTATTGAATACTTTGATTATGATAAGTATAAATTTTATTCTTCCATTTTACCTTTTAATGATGATAAAAATTTGTTTGCGAATAAAAAGTCTGGCTACCTGGGTATTTATAAAAAGCACATATTAAGTTTTTTTACTTCAGGAAAAATTGTTTTTATAGATAAAATAAATTTTTACAAAGGTTCTTTAGATTATTTTATTGTTGATAACAATTTAAAGGATAAAAAACTTTTTGATCCAAAAGTAAATTTTGCAGGTATAAAAGATATTTTTGTTGATAATGAAACCTTATATATATCATTAACAGAAGAAATAAAAAAAAATTGCTTTAACACATCATTGTATAAAGCAAAAATTAATTTTAAATTTATAAATTTTGAAAAGGTTTATAGAACAAATGAGTGTTTTCTTACTGTAAATAAAGCAAATTCATTTAGATATTTTAGTGGATATCAAACAGGAGGAAGGATTGAAAAAATTAAAGACAAAATTTATTTATCATTGGGTGATTATAACAAGTGGGAAAACGTTCAAACACTAAAAAGCAGTGCTGGTAAAGTCTTAGAAATAGATGTTGATAGTAATAAATTAAAGTTTGTTTCTATTGGCCACAGAAATCCTCAAGGACTTCATTACATTGAAAATAGTAATTTATTAATTTCTACAGAACATGGTCCAAAGGGTGGTGATGAAATTAATCTAATTAATTTAGATAAAAAAGATAGTATTCCTAATTATGGGTGGCCAATCGCCTCTTATGGTAAACATTATCCTGTTTTTCCTATAAATAGTTTTACCAAAAAGTATGCACCATTAAAAAAATCTCATAAAGAGAACGGGTTTATTGAGCCTTTAAAATATTTTACACCAGCAATCGGAATTTCGCAAATTATTGAAAATTATACAGTTAAAAATAATTTTTTTGTATCATCTTTAAGACAAAAAACTATTTTTGAAATCCAGCTAGACTCAAATTTTAATTTTATAAAAACTGAAAAAGAAATAAAAATAGGAGAAAGAATAAGAGATATAATTTATGATAAAGAGTATAATTGCTACTTAATATATGGAGAAAGCACTCCAAAGTTAATTAGTATGTGCCCAAATTAATGAAAGTATTATTTGATTATTCAATTTTTACAGATCAAAAGCTTGGTGGAATTTCAAGATATTTTTTAAATCTAGATAAAGAAATTAATAAAACTTCCAATGAGTCAAATATTTTAGCTCCATTACATTATAATTTGTTTTTAAAAGATTATGGAAATTATAAAGGTAGATATGTTAAAAAATTTCCTAAATTTACATCTCAATTTTTTAAATTTTATAATGATATAAAAACAAAAAAATTCATTCAAAATTTTGAACCAGACATATATCATAAAACTTATTATAATCATTTCTGGCCTGAAAATTTTAAAGGCAAAAAGATTTTAACAGTTTATGATTTGATACATGAAATATTTTTTCAAGAATTTGGTTATAAACATGATTATAGACCTAAAAAAAAATCATTATTAGGTGCAGATGCAATAATTACTATTTCAAAAAACACTAAATCTGACTTAATGAATTATTACAACATCCCTTCATCTAAAATTTTTGTTACTCATCTGGGTGTTAATTTAGAAAGCATAAAATTTTCTTCAGATATTATTAAAGATCCATATATATTGTATGTAGGAGATAGAAAAAGATATAAAAATTTTATTACATTGCTAAAAGCTTATTGTATCTCCAAAAAAATTAATCAAAATTTTAAATTAGTTTTATTTGGTGGGGGTAAATTATTTAATTCAGAACTAGATATTATTCGTAAATTTAACATCAAAAAAAATTCTATATTACAATTTTCAGGTACAGATGAAGATCTTTCCTCATTTTATAAATATTCAAATTTATTTATTTTTCCATCAAAGTATGAAGGTTTTGGACTCCCATTGTTAGAAGCAGCTTCAAAAAATTGTCCAATTGCTTGCAGTGATCTTAAGGTATTTAAAGAAATAATGGGAGACTCTGTCCAGTATTTTGACCCAAATTCAACAGACAGCATTATCTATAATTTGGAAAAAATTTTATTTTCAGAGAGTTTAAAAAAAGAATTAGCTGACAAAGCATTAAAAAGAATTAATAGTTTTTCATGGCATAATTGTGCTAAAGAAACTATGAAAATCTATAGCTTGTAAATTTTATTTTTTTTATACCAATCATAAATAAAAAATAACTTTTTATTAAAATTGTAAAATTTCTTATATTTAGTTAGTTTTTTTATTTTTGAATTATTTCCATGTGTTTTTAAAATATCAGCTTTATGTTTTTTTACATACTTAACCTTTACATAAATTTTATCTGTAAATTTTTTAACAATTTTCAAAATATTTACTGGATTATTAGAGCACACATTAACTACTATATTTTTTGATGAATTAATTTTTATTAATTTTTCAACTATTGAATTTACATCCTGAATATAAGTAAAATCCCTCATATGATTCCCATGATTATTTAATTCAAAATTTTCTTTACTAAAAGAAGCTTTAAAAAGTTTAAATAAAAACATATCTGGCCTTCCATATTCACCGTATATTGTGAAGAATCGTAAGCCGATAAATTTTATTTTACTTATTTTACTGTACATTTCAGCAATTTTTTCATTAAGCATTTTTGTGACAGCATAGATATTTTTTTGATTTAATTTATCTTTTTCATTAGAAGGAAATTTTTTGTTATCGCCATAAACTGAACTAGATGAAGCATATATGATTTTCTTAACTTTATGTTGCCTTGCCCCTAAAACCACATTCATAAATCCAGCAATATTTGAGTCGATATATTTAGAGGGGTTTACAAAAGAGTATCTTACACCTGCTTGTCCAGCTAAATGAATAATTATATCTATCTTATTCAAATAAATATAATTAAATAATTTTTTTTTATCTAATATATCTATTTTTTTAAATGAAAATTTTTTATTTTTATTAAGCTCCTTAAGTCTAAATTTTTTTAATTTAATTGAATTATAATTATCAAAATTATCTATACCAAAAATGAAATTATTTTTTTTTAAAAGATGAAGGGCAATATTTGTTCCAATAAACCCTGCTACTCCAGTAATTAATATTTTCATCTTTTAGATTTTTTTTAAATGTTTTAAAAATTTATAAATTGTTATTAACAATACCAAGAATTTATTTTGATTATTATCTAATCTAATCGAGATTTCTTCAAAAAAATGGTCACGAAAACTTATTTGGCTTGAAAATCCTCCACGCCTGAAAATACCAAATAACTCTTCTTTTCCAGATCCTATGCCATCTAATTTATGCTTAACAATCATTCTATAAAAATAATCATAATCTGAGGAAAACCTGTACTTCAGATTATAAAGACCAACTATTTTTGCAGAACTCTGTTTTATAAAAAAACCAGTTGAATGACT
>MDSY01145843.1_pt1 | contig 10266 bp, 8 predicted proteins | sample 811131 | NCBI WGS metagenome assembly MDSY01 (sample SAMN05326643, study PRJNA326480) | marine metagenome | isolation source: seawater | place: Atlantic Ocean: South West | collected 2010
ACTCAAAACCCTGTTGTTGGTTCTACAGCATTAACTGAAAATTATGTTTTCGCTTCAGCTAATATAACGACTGGGGATGTATCAGTTGCTAACGCAACTTTAAATCAAAATCATGCCCTTTCAAGCAATAATATTACAACGCAAAATGTTGATGTTGATACTGTTGCCGCAACGATAAATGTTGCCTTAACAGCTAACAATATAGAAACTCAAAATATTACTGTTGGCAACGGTAATTTAACGTTAAATTATGTGCTTGATGCGCCAAATATTGATACTGGCAATGTTGCCGTAGGTGTTGCCAATTTAACGGAAAATTATGTTTTCACCTCGGCAAATATTAATACTGGTGCTGTTTCCCTGGATAGTCCAACTCTTACGGTCAATGTTGTTTTTGCTAGTGCGGATATAACGTTTGGCGCTCCAAGTGTGCCAACGCTTAGTGTTTTTGAAGCGGAAACTTTCAGCGCACCTGACTTATTGCTAGGCAACCCTGTTGTCGGCAATATGATTGTATCGCAAAATCACCAAATAACAGCGCAATCAATTAATATCGGTAACCCTGTTATTGGCACTCTAACTTTCCCATTTTTGCAAATTTCAGTGCCACCTATTGTAATAACTGAGCAAGTCGTGCCTCCAGAGATTTATACGGAAGTTCCGGCTTTGCCAGTTACTGTATTTACTGATCAATCCGGAACAATTTCAGGAGATGGCTCACCGTCACAATGGCCTATCCCTGGAGATGTGCCAACTTCTGAAAACTGGACGCAAAATGAATAATATGCTATTGCAAAATAAATAGGAGATATAGCTATGACCGTAACAATAACCAAGCCAACAATCGGCGGTAGCGAGAACACTTGGGGCTTAACGATTAACAATGCCCTGGATACTGTCGTGAACCATTTAAACTCATCAACCTTTACAGCTTTAGATGGGGCAACCTCTAATACAGTCGTAAATAATAAAGCTGTTATTTATGGCTCTGCGGGCGAAGTCCAAGCAACAACTGTTGATTTGGGAGATTGGACTATTACTCAATCTGGCTCGGATTTAAAATTTTCTTATCAAGGGACAGTTAGATTTGCTCTCAGCTCAACTGGTGCAATGACAGTATCAAATAACGTGACGGCGTATGGAACTCCATAAATGGCTCTACAAACTACTGGTGCAATTTCTCTAAACGATATTCATCTGGAAGTTGGCGGGACTTCTGGAACTCAAGTATCAATAAACGACCAAGATGTTAGGGATTTGCTAGGTAGGGCTTCAGGAGCAGAAAGTTCCTTCAATGATTTTTATGGCGCAACAGCAAAAGATTTTACTTATAAAGAATATGTTTTATCAAGCAAATTGCACGAAAGTAATGGTACCTCGCAAACTGTCACTTTGCCTAGCAATAATATTAGCCAAGGCGATGTTTTAGTAGCAATTTTTTATGATAACAGTGATGTAACTTCCAATGGTTCGGGCATAGCCTATTTAAATAATCCGACTGGAACAGGCGCAAAAAATTGGACAACAGCAGGAACGTATGTTGACCAGTGGACAAATACCGCAGTCACCCACCATTACCATCAATCAGTACGAATACAATATGCGATTGCGGGGTCAACTACTGGAAATTCATTTACTCATTATGCAAACTGGCAGACTCCTTATAGTGGAAGCGGAGGGTATGACGAAGGCGAAAAATATGTTTGCATTATGCGATTTGAAGCGGCGGCAAGCGACGTAAGTAGTTACGATTATGAAAGCGAGGGACGCAGTGTGAGGGACAGTGATATGTATACTTATACTGGTTCAACTAGAACAATTAACGGCTCAGCAACGCCTACAAACAGCACCTACTTGGGAATAATTAATATTATGGCAAAAGGTGGGCAAGGCAATCAATACTATGATGCAACGGTTCCAAGCGGTGATTTATTGAATATTCTTTCTGTGCCAAGAAGTTATACTAGCGACGAAAGATATACTATGTATGCTAAACTCCAGGCTAGACCATCAAGCGGAAATTATACAAATTTATCAATAAGTACGGGTTACGGTGCTCAAGTAGCCTGGAGCTATTCTCATTGTTATTTAAGGGTGCATAGTTAGTGGCTTTACAATCATCAGGTGCAATTTCTTTAAACGACGTTCATGTTGAAGCAGGCGGCACTACTAATACCGTTGTTTCATTAAATGATGCTGATATAAGAGGTTTAACTGCCGCCACTGGGAAAACTATAAATACCACGTTAGCAACTCAAATTAGTTTAGACGATTTATATGGTGCAAGTGTAGTCCCGCCTTTTGATTATACAGCCGCCAATGGCGAAGTTGATGTAAGTGGACCATATTATACGTTAGTGTCGTTAGCTTCATCAGGTACAATTTTAGCTTCGGGAACTTACAATTTCGTAATGGTTGGGCGTGGAGGAACTGGTGCGGGAAGTGCGGCAAGCATAGCATTTTGGACTATTCAGCTAAATGGTAGCGAAAGTTGGTCGTTTACAATGCCTTCTGAAACTGGAAGCAGTTATTTTACCGAGTGGCAAATTGTAGGTGATAGCAGTACTTTGGTAAGGGCTAGGCATGGAACTGATAGCAGTGGAACAACAACAAGTGTCGGAACCATGGGGTCAAGTTCAAGATTAACGAATAAAGCGCAGAGAATTGGCGGTGCGGGTGTTGCAAATGACGGCTACTCAAATGGTGGTGGCGGCTCAGTAGACTTTTTTAATTTATCAGACAAATCACGATTAAATGGAACAGCCGATACCGTAGCGGCAGGATATGGTACTGCTCCAAGCGGGGGTCATATCAAAGAAAGTGGCAATCCGGCATCTGGTACAAAGTGGTTAAATGGTTTATCGGATACTGACTTTGGACAAGCTGTTGGTTCTTATACTAATATAACAACAACTGGACACTTCAATGTTGCGCCTTCAAATGGTTATAACCCATTCGGCGGCGGTGGTGGTGCCTCTGCAAATAATTATGGCAGTTCGGGCAGTGTTTATATAAATATAACAAATCAAGGAACCGGAGGCTATGGCGGTGGCGGTGCGTTTTCAAGGCAACAATCTCTTGCTAATCCAAAATTTAAAGAGCATATAGGCGGACCGCCCGCCCTTTGGTATTTAAGAACGGGGAATTAAAAAATGGCACTAGTACCTTTAGATTTAAAAGCCGGATTTTACCGAAATGGCACAGAATTAGAGGCTTCGAACAGGTGGAGGGATGGCTCCCTGGTAAGGTGGATTGACGGAAGTTTAAAACCTGTTGGCGGTTGGGCAGAAAGAAAAAACGATTTTACTAATAATGTCGTGCGAGGGATGCACACTTGGCAAAGTAACAATGGGACGGCTTGGGTAGCAGGGGGAAGCTTTGACCAACTCGTAGCAATGACTGGAGCGGGGACAGCATACGATTTGACTCCGGATGATTTAACAGCAGGGAGAGCGGATGCTTCAGTAAATACTGGATACGGATTTGGATTTTATGGAACTGATTTTTATGGGCAACCAAGAACAATTTCAAGCAGTAGCATACCTCAAGAAGCAACAACGTGGCAATTAGATAATTTTGGACAAAATTTAATTGGGTTGCATCAAGACGATGGGCGAATTTTTGAATGGGATTTAACCACTACTATCGGCTCGGAACTCGTTAGTAATGGAAATTTTGCAACTGATACAAATTGGACAAAAGGCAAAAACTGGTCTATCGCAAATGGGGTCGCTTCTTATATTCAATATAAACCAGTAATTGATGCAAATAGCGATGTAATTGTAGATAAATCAACCAATAGAATTACCATAGCTAGCCATGATTTTACTGATGGCGATGAATTAACTTACGTTGTGCCAACAGGTCAAACTGCTATTGGAGGCTTAACAAATGGAACAAATTACTTTGTATTAAATGCAACTGCTAATGATTTTCAGTTGTCGGCAACGTCCGGCGGTTCGGCGATTTCTCTCACTGCAAATAACAATATTATTTTCAATGCTGATGATGATGCGATAAAAGATACAACAAACAATAAAATTGTTTTTAGCAATACTTTTTCAAACGGTGACGAAGTTCTTTATAAAAATGATGCTGTTGGCGGTTCGGCAACGGATATTGGCGGTCTAGTAAATAATACAAGTTATTTTATAATAAATGCTTCAGCAACAGAGTTTCAGTTGGCGGCAACCTCGGGTGGCAGCGCTATTGATTTAACACCCGATTTAAATGCCTCTTTTGACCCTGACCCAATTACCACAAGCGCAACCTCTATTACTGTCACTGTTGCTAATGTTGGTGGAGCCGACAAATACCATTTTGGAGGCGTAACTGCGCCAACTTTAACTCTTATTAGAGGAACAACCTATACCTTTGATATGAGCGATGCAACGAATGCTAACCACCCTTTAGTTTTTACTAATGGTGGAGCGTCTTATGTGACAGGCGTAACAACAACAGGAACGGCGGGGCAAGCGGGGGCAAGTGTAACTTTTGCTGTAGATGCAAATGCTCCGGCAACTGGCTTAGCATATGCGTGTGGTATTCATGGCGGGGGAATGGGAAATACTATTACTACTGTAAGTGCTGCGGAAGCTGCTGGACCGATAGACTATTCTACCGAAACAATAACTATTACCGGTCATGGTTTTTCAAATGGTAACGAGGTTACTTACTCAAACGGTGGTGGGGCTAATATAGGCGGGCTTACAACGGGTACAAATTATTTTGTAATAGGCGCAACAACTAACACGTTGCAGTTAGCTGCGACTTCAGGAGGCTCTGCTATTAACTTAACTGCCCCTGGAGGTACTTTAGGAACAGGTCATTCTCTTGATTTAGATATTGGATCGCTTCACCTGTTTAGACAAGATATTGGTTCTACTCATGGACTCCACAGGGTCAACTTTGGAAATTTAGAACAAGATGCGACAAGTTTAGTAACCTTACCAGATATCCAGGACAGTTATGACGTAACGGTTACTCTTATTGACCCAAATAACGACAGTGATGCGGCAACAGTTCCAGATGTAAAAATTAAAGTCACTGGCACTACAACCTCCACTGTTTCAGTTCACGAAACTTTAGCTGTTGGTGCTAATATATTTAGATTTGGTGCCGACGATACAACTGTAAAAATAGAAATAATCCCTCAAGCCTACAATACTCCGGATTTTAATATTGATACTATTAGCCTCAAAAAGAAAACAGTGGTTGAACCTCTTACAAATGCTCCGTTAAACAACAAAGGAATTGTTGTAACCGAAGAAAGATTTATTTTTGCTTTGGGTGCGGGTGGAAACAGCCGAAAGGTGCAATGGTGCGATAAGGAAAATAACACAGTTTGGGCTGCGGCAGTAACAAATGAGGCGGGCGATCAAGAGCTAGCAACAGCGGGGCAAATTATGTGTGGGGTAAGGACAAGGGGTGGAACTCTTATAATTACTGATACAGACGCTCATTTAGCGCAATATCAAGGACCACCATATGTTTATGGGTTTCAAAGAGTTGCAACGGAATGTGGGACTGTAGCGAGGTTGGCGGCAGTAACTACGGATATAGGTGCGTTTTGGTTTGGGCAAGAAAGCTTCCATTACTTTGATGGCAATAGCGTACAAACCTTACAATGCGATGTGGAGGACTATATTTTCGCCGATTTTAATTCAACGCAACAATCAAAAATCTGGGGCATGGTAAACGGTGCAAATAGCGAGGTTTGGTGGTTTTATTGTTCATCAAATGCAACTGAATGCGATAGGTATGTAGCTTACGATTTTGTAGATAATCACTGGCTGATAGGTAATTTAGCTAGAAGCTCAGGAGTTGGTCGGGGTGTTTTCCGTTATCCTATGATGGCAGAATATACAACAAAATCAAATATTTACAATCACGAAGTTGGTTTTAATTATGATACTGACCCCATATTTTGCGAAACTGGTGCTATTGTTGTTGGCAATGGAGATGAAATATTAAAAGTAACAAGCGTGATACCTGACGAAAAAACTCAAGGTGATGTAAATTTAAGTTTTAAAAGTAAATTTTTACCAAATGATACAGAAAGGAGCTATGGACCATTTAACCCTGCAAATCCAACTTCAGTCCGCTTTACTGGTCGGCAAATCAAAATGCGAGTTGATGGTGTAAGTAATGTTGACTGGCGTGTTGGGGTCATGCGCCTAGATATGAAGTCAGGAGGAACAAGATAATGCCAGTTTCACCGCCAGTTTTAGGGCAAGACGTCAGACAATGGGGAAGAAATTTAAACCTTTTTTTGTCGAGGAATTTAGGTAAATTGTTTTTTAAAACGTCAGATGATAACCCAAGCGAAAATGGCATATTTTTATGGGATGATGAAAAAAATTACCCTGTTGTTTCAGCGCAAAATAATTTCAGGCAAATAGCTATGAAACAAGCAACGCCACCAAGCAGTGTTGGCTCGTCTGGCGATGGTGCGGGGATGATTGCTTGGGACGCAAACTATATTTATATTTGTACTGGTGCTTATAACGGCAGTAGCGCAATTTGGAAGCGGGTTGCCTTGTCAACCTATTAGGGGTGCATAATATAATTTTATGTGCTATATAGAAAAATAAATGAGGTAGAAAATGTCTATTTTTGACACTTTATTAGGCAGACCATCACAAAGCGTATTAGAACCTAATGTTCTAGCTGCAAGAGATATGCTCCTGGCTAGGATATTAGAGCAAATGGATCAGGGACCTATAGACGTTCCTTCGTATTTCGCACCTATCCCCCCCACGAGATTTTCAGGTGCGAATAACTTGCTTGCATCCCTGGGGTTGGAACAGGTCAACCAGTCTAATAACCTCCCTTTAGAAGACGTAGCGGGGGTGCAAGCTTTAAGTACGCAAAGCCTTTCGGATCAAATGATTGATGCTATGGTGGACAGGCAACTAGCTGAAATTGCTCCAGAAATTAATACTCCGGATGCAAATGCGCCTGTTGGGGGCGGTGGAAGTGGCGGCGACTCAGGAGGGCTTAAAGGCAATGACTTAGCGTCATATTTAGACCCAAACAATAGAATGGGAATGGCTGAGCACTTAGCAAGGCAAGAAAGAAATTTTGCAAAAGGCGTTACGCCTGACCCTAATTTTGGTTATGGCGTAGACGATAAAGGCGGAGTTGTTGCTATTGGATATGATCCTGGACAAGTTGACCCTGCATTAGCCGCTGCAGCAGGGTATACCAGAAGGGTAGACAAAAACCCATTTGATATGACGATTGGCGAGCATTTTGGGCAAATGGGTAGCGACGTCAAAAATATTGCCGAAACAGTTATAGATGACGTTTCAAATTTTTCACCAGTAGCTCAAATAGGTAATTTACTAAGTAATGCGGTAAATAGTGTTACTTCTAGCAGGGACGACTCACCAAGCCCGCTTGAAAAGCAAATGGCTGAAACAAGGGCTAGAGCAATAGCGTCAGCAGACAGGGAATTATCTAAAAATCGACCTGCGGGAACGTCGTTTAGAAAATCAAGCAGTGGCAGAGGATATATTGGAGGGTTTTAAATGATTGGTGATAATGTTTTCCAAAAGGTGCAAAACGCCCAACAGACAGCCGGAAATGTCTTTAATAATATGGCAACGCAAGGTCTAAGCCCAACGGCTTATCAAAGCTTTATGAACCCATATATTGATGACGTCATAAATAGAGCGCAAGCCGATAATGAACGCGCAAGACAAATGCAAATAAATAATAATGCTGCTGCCGCAGAGAGAGCAAACGCTTATGGTGGTTCACGATCGGGCATAGTGGATGCTATGACAAATGCTGAATTTGACCGAAATGCTATGAATATGGCGGCAACACAAAGGTTACAAGGCTTCAATGCTGCTCAAAATTTAGCGCAAAATGATATGAATTTTAGAAATCAAGGCGCTCAAAATTTGCAAAGTTTAGGCAGTCAAATGTTCGGACAAGGCACGCAAGGCCTTCAACAGCAACAAAGAATGGCTGATTTAACTCAGGCTCAAGACCAACAATTATTAAATGCTGCAAGGGCGCAAGTTTTAGAGCGTTTGGGATATCCGGCTAATAGTTTAGCAACGGCTATTGGACTGTTTGGTAGTTTGCCACGATCAACTTTAGAAACTGGCGAAACTCCAGGCTTATTTGATGTTCTTGGCGGAGTTGGCACGTTTTTATCAGGAAGTGGACCCTTGTCTTATTTTAGGAACCTTTTTTAAAAAATGTGGGTTGATGATCTCAGCGATACAGAGCTACTTGCTCGAACTTTAGAAGCTGAGGCGGGAAACCAAGGCTTTCAGGGGATGCTTGCCGTTGCTTCTGTCATAAGAAACAGGGCGGGGTCTAAAGAAAATATAAGGGCAACAATTTTAAAGCCTGGACAATTTTCTGCTTGGAATAGTTTGACTGGCTTTGCGAATGGGGCGCAGGGTCAAAATATGAAAACTATACAGCCGTCAGACAATGCTTATGCTGCGGCTAATAGCGCCCTTGGCGTCGGTTTTCAGGACAATACAGGCGGGGCAACGCATTATTATAACCCTGACTTAGCAAACCCAACTTGGGGCGCTCAGAAGGGCGGAAATTGGAACAAAATAGGCGATCATGTTTTTGGCGTTCCAGAAGGTGAACAAGACAATAGCCCAATAGGAAAATTTAATATGGTAGATCAAACTTTTAACAACCCTAACGTAAATTATCCGCAAAGAATGACGCATAGTCCAATGCAAGCAAAACCCGCTGCTGCGGCTGCTCCTGGTGCCCCGCGAGGAATGATGGGGCAAGGATTTTTAAATACTCTTGCTGACCCAAGGGTCAGACAAATGTTTGGAACAATGTCACGGACTGGCTTTGGCAAGCGAATTGCTGACATGGCTAAATCAGAAATAGGAAATAATGCAACGGCTGAATATTTAGAAAGTCAACCTGGCGGTAAGCCTTTTGCTGATGCAATAAGAAGCGGCGCTTTAACTGCTGAACAAGCTTATTCTCAATGGAATGCTCAAGCTAATAAATCACGGAATACAAAAACAGTCGATGGCGTTTTAATAGACGTAGATACCGGAGAAATTATTTACGGAGAGGATGTCAGAAGCAAACTCAACAACGAAGAATTTCAGACTCTAAAATCAATAAACGACCAATTATATAAAAGAATAAAACCATACCTTGAAATACGCGATGGTTTCGAACGAATAAAATTTATGTTCGACAATCCGTCAGGGGTAACTGATTACGGTTTGGCTGTTTCATTTGCAAAAATACTTGATCCTGGCTCTGTTGCAAGAGAAGGCGAAGTAAGGGCTGTGCAAAATGCGGGTGCCGGATTTATTGCTAGGCTTAAAGACGCAGAAAACTTTTTTAAAGGTACTGGAACGTTACCGCCAAAAGTACGTGAACAAATTATGCAAGCAGCCCAGTCGACGTATATAGATCAACTGGCAAATGCTAAAAAAGCTATTGCTGATGCAAAAAAATTAGCGGACGCAACCGGAATACCTCATGAATTTATTTCAGAATATAGGCTAGTTGATCCAGGCATAATACAAAGTATTTTACCGCCTGATCCTGGAACTGAAAACCCAAATCAAGATATAGTGCCTAAAGTAGAATTAGACCCAAATTTACCGGCAACGCCTCCTGGAATTTATATTTCTTTAGGAATGCTAGAAGCCGGACAAACGGATACTTCAAATTTAACTCAGGAACAGATTAAAGAAGCTAGACAAGTATGGAATAGGATTTGGATAGATCAGGGACCTGCAAGGCAGGGTAATTATTTAACTTCAGGAGGGAAAACCTTTGGCGATTGATTGGGATACGTTAGTAGCAGAAAAAAAAGAACCTTCTGAAAAATTAAGGACCGCCGCGCAAGGCTTGTTGTTTGGTTTTGCTGACGAACTTGAAGCACGTTTGAGAGCCGGAATAGATCAGGAAGAATACGAAAGATTACTTGATGAAATAAGGGGCAACATAGACGAATATAGGAAAGCAAAACCTATTGAAAGTACAGCCTTTGAAATTGGCGGTGCGGTTGTACCTGCTATTGCCGCTACTATTCTGACAGGCGGGGGTGCTTTAGCAGGTGTCGGTGCGAAATTAGCAACTCAATTTCCAAAAACAACTGGATTATTACAAAGAGGCCTAGGCAAAATTATCGGTAGTAAAGGTGCTGATACTGTTATTGGTGGCGCCGCAGTTGGGGGCGCACAAGGTGCACTTGAAGGGTTTGGCTCTGGCGAAGGTGATTTTGTTAACAGAGCCGTAGATGCAACT
>MDSY01003249.1_pt1 | contig 10265 bp, 8 predicted proteins | sample 811131 | NCBI WGS metagenome assembly MDSY01 (sample SAMN05326643, study PRJNA326480) | marine metagenome | isolation source: seawater | place: Atlantic Ocean: South West | collected 2010
TGAAATTTTTTATCATCGGCCTGGTTATTCTCGCTGCTGCCGGATACGCCGGATACACCATGTACATCAATGCGCCTAAACCTCAGACTCAGGAAGTTAAGGTCGCAATTCCTCAGGTTCCGTACAAAGAGGTGCGTATCTCCACGCAGTCGATCCCTATTTTCAGCCGCGGACGGGTCTCGGCTTCACGCGTCCATAAGATAGCCAGTCAGGTATCTGGCCTGGTGACGGATATTGCTCCGGAGCTGAAAAAAGGCGAAATCGTGAATGCTGACCAGTTGCTCGTTCAGATCGACGAACAGCCTCTTATTCTTGATATAGCCCAGAAGAAAGCGCAACTGACCCAAACAAAGTTACGGCTGGAAGAAACCGAAGCAAATGCACGCGTAGCTCGTCGTCAGGCAGGACGTAACGCATCAGACTATGCGCGCTTCGTACCTCAGCTTGCCTACGCAAACTCACAGGTGGAAGCCGCAGAGGCCGCCCTGCAATACGCCTATGACCAGTTAGAAAATACTAAAATCAGCTCGCCGATCGAAGGCAAAGTCGTTGATGTATTCATTAACGAGGGTGACCTGGTACAGACCGGCTCACCGGTTGCCGTTCTTTACGGTATGGATCAGGCTGAAATTCGTCTGCCATTAAACGATGCCGAACTCATGATCATCGGTGTCGAAGAAAACACCAGCACTGAGAATGGGCCAAGCTTTATGCCGCAGGTAACTCTGCGTGACTATGAGAGTGGCGATGAATGGAGCGGCTATATCGTACGCACCGACGGTGAACGCAGTGCAAACCAGCTCCTCTATATCATCGCTCAGGTCAACGGCGATGAAATGTACAGCAATACCGGTCGCTATCTCGTACCAGGCTCCTTCCTTGAAGCTGAAATCCGCGGCCAGGAAATTGAAAATATGCGTATCCTACCGCGAGAGGTCATCCTCTCTGGTGATGCCATCTGGATGATTAACGCAGACAATACGATTCAGCGCCAGCCTGTGACCATCCGCTATCGCGGCAAGGAATTCGCCTATATTGATACTGCGCTGCCACCGGGCACCCGGGTAGTCGCTGGTAACTTTAACCGTCTTGTCGAAGGCATGACCGTCGAACCGATTCGCAAGAAGTAACCTGCCGGAGGCTGACTTATGAAACAGATCATCCGTTGGTTTGCGGAGAACACCGTTGCTGCCAATCTGTTGATGTTCTGCCTGATTGCCCTTGGCTTGATGGCAGTACCTGAAACGCGCAAAGAACTTATCCCCAATGTCACCCTCGACCGCCTTAGCATTCAGACTAAACTGCCGGGTGGTAATGTTGAAACCATTGAAAACAGTGTCTGTAAGGCCATTGAGAACCGCATTTACGATATTCAGGGTACGCAGAACCTGACCTCCTTTGCCTATGATGGCTTATGTAGCATGACGGTCGACATCGCCGACGGCTACGAAACTGATAAGATTTCTGACGAAATATCCCGTCGAATTAATGAAGAGGGCCTGCTCCCTGACGACGCCGAAACACCGACGTTACAGGAGCTGTCTGTTAAAAACCGCGTTGCTAAATTAATTATTTACGGCAACACCAGTTACGCCGCTCTCGCAGAAACATCGCGTGAAATACGCAATGACCTGATGGACATGCCAGACATCAGCGTGATTGAGCTGCAGGATATGTCGAAGTCTGAAATCCGGATCGAAGTACCTGCTCACAACCTTGAAAAGTATGACCTAACATTCGACGATATTTCCGGAATGATCCGTCAGCAGACGGGCTTCCTACCCGGTGGTGTGCTGGAAACTCAGGACGGCGATATTCTGATTACCAGTGATGCGTACAAAGACTCGGCTGAAGCCTATCGCAATATCGTAATCTACTCAGATTCAACCGGTGCAGAGATTCTGCTACGCGATCTCGCGATCATCACAGATACCCGCTATGTCAGCGAGACGAACGCCAGCTTTGATGGCACGCCATCCGCCTCGATCGATATTTATCGGGTTGGCGATCAGAGCATTATGGACATCGCCGATGACCTGCACACCTATGTAGATGCCCTACGCTTACCTGAGACCATCAAAACACACGTCTGGCAGGATGAATCAAAGCACCTGCGCGAACGTATCAGCATGCTGCTGGAGAACGCACTTGCGGGTCTCGTGCTGCTCTTTATCACCTTGCTTCTCTTCCTGAATGGCCGTCTGTCGTTCTGGGTGAGTATGGGTATTCCGGTATCTTTCTTCGGTGCTCTGTTTGCGATGCCTATGTACGACGTCTCCATCAATGCGGTGTCATTGTTTGGTTTTATTCTCGTACTCGGGATCGTGGTCGATGATGCGGTTGTGGTCGCAGAGGCGATCCACAACCGCAATGAAAAAGGCATTTATGGTACCGAGGCAGCACTTCAGGGAGCTTTTGAGGTTTATAAGCCGATTCTGTTCGCGGTAGTTACTACGGCCATTGCGTTTATTCCTTTGATCGGCCTGCCCGGCCCTGAAGGAAAAATGATGCAGGCGATTCCTATTGTTGTTATCGCCACGCTTATTTTCTCGGTGATTGAGTCCTTCCTGATTCTGCCGGCTCACTTGTCTCATGCGCAGAAAGTAAACGTTAAAAAAGAGCCGTCAACACTCGAAAAGATTCAATCAAAGTTTGATGGCGCCCTGCAGAGCTTTATGCGCACGATTTATCTGCCGTCACTGCGTGGTGCACTTCAGGCGAAAGGCATCATCATCCTGATATTCTCCATCACCTTCACCCTGATGCTGGTCATGATGCTTACCGGGTGGATCAAGTCTTCTCTGTTTACACCGGTCGAAGCTGATTCGGTCGTAGCACGACTGGTTCTGCCAGAGGGCTCCCCGCGGGAAAAAACCGAAATGGCTGTTGAGCGCCTGACCAATGCAGCAGAGCTTCTGAAACACCGCTACGAAATGGAAGGTGTCGCAACCATTGACCATATCTATGCGGTCATCGGGCCTAACGAATCCAAGAGTAATATGAAGAGCAGCCAGGACCGTGATCACCTGGCCAATATTACGCTGGAGTTGGTTTCTGACAGAACCAGCCGCATCAGTGGCCGCGAGATTATTTCCAGCTGGCGTAATATTGCTGGAGATATCCCCGGCGTCAGCCAGCTGAGCTTCAGCGCCAGTCTTAACCCAGCCAGGCCCGATATTCAGATCGAGCTGTCAGCCAACGACCAGGAAGATCTGAAAGAAGCAGCCGATCAGTTAATGGTTCATCTGAAAGGGTTCGCGGGTGCATACGATGTGCGTCATACGCAGGAGAACACCAAACAGCAGGCCGATATTATTCTCCGCGACAATGCCAGCTCGCTGGGCCTGACGCAGCAAACCGTTGTTGCCCAGATCAACCAGGCCTTCCAGGGCAAGGTTGTTCAGAATGTACAGACCCGCGACGATGAAATCGAGGTTTGGCTGGGCCTGCCTGACGATGAGCGCGATTCTTCATGGCACCTCGAAAACATGCACGTGAAGTACGCTCCGGGGCAATATGTTCCTTTATCTGCGATCGCGGATATCGTGTATCAGGACGCACCGACACACATTAAGCGCAACAACCGCAAGCGCGTGGTCACGGTGACTTCCTTCATCGATACCGGCCGCAACTCGGTACAGAATGTTCAGCGTGTAGTTGAGAACGAAATACTGCCATCGCTGGTGCGTCAGTACCCAGGAATGGATTGGGCGAGAGGCGGTCAGCAGCGCGACCTGAGTAAATTTATGACGACCCTGTTCCAGTATTACATGGTCGCTGTATTGGCTATGTATCTGTTGCTGGCGGTTCTGTTCAAGTCGTACATGCAGCCTTTTATTATTATTTATGCCATCCCCTTCGGCATCATGGGCTCAGTCATTGGCCACCAGCTGTTCGGTATGGTCATCACATCCTGGTCATACATTGGCATGGTGGCTGTCAGTGGCGTTGTGGTGAACGATAACCTGGTATTGATGGATTACATCAATAACCGCAGGGAAAAAGGAGCCAGTACATACGATGCCGTGATTGAAGCCGGTATCGCCCGTTTCCGGCCGATTCTTCTGACCTCACTGACCACGTTTGTGGGCCTGATACCCTTGATCTCTGAAACCAGCCTGCAGGCTCAGTTCCTGATTCCAATGGCTATTTCACTGGCGTTCGGCGTACTTTTCGCAACACTCGTCAGCCTCTTGTTGGTGCCATGTACTTATGTGTTTCTGGACGACATTCAGGTCGCCTTCCGCCGCGCCTTCAGTAGTGGTGGCGAAGAGAATGTGACCGTTGAGGATGCCTATGATGAAGGCTTCAAACAAGGTAATTCCAAAGCCCGCAAGGTAAATCCATATAGCTCAGATCTTCTCGCCGCGAGTTGGGATGCAGGGTACCAGGATGGGACCGAGGCCCGCTGATCGCACTGGCAAAGGTCATCCATAAAGTGCCGCTCTGAGCTGTCAGCGCGGCATTTTTATGGATAAGAAGAAATCAGTCAGCGTCTGATAAACGGATCGAGTGATAGTCGTGGCTGAGCTTCTGTAGCCATACAACCTCAAAGGTAATACGTGCCGTCACAATATAAAAAACCAGATAAAACGCGTAGGCAGAAAAAGCCCACAACATGACGGTTTTAAAATCGGCAATCGTAGCTGCTGAGCTCATCATATACACAGCGGTCAGTTTGCAGACGTTGGCTGATACAAGCGACAGTGACCAGACAGGTAACAACCAGGCAGCCGGTTTATGATCATGATCAGGCGGAATGCTGTCGTAGCGCATCGCATCAATTAAGCGAGTAATTTTGTGCAGGCGCTTCAACAGGCTGAGAAACAGTTTAAAAGATTGCTTGGTACTGCGGGTATGCTCCTCAAAGAGCGACATCATATTGCGCGATGAATAATAGACCCAATACGTGTAAAAAAGTACCAGCACCAGGGTCGTCATGACCTGAGCTTCACGAATCAGGGTGTCTGTCTGCAACTGCTCACGTATACCCACAGTGAGCGATGTCAGTGCTGTACTGTCTTGCAATACTGACAGCTCCTGCCAGCTCCAGAAACCATGAACCAGACCTGCAACACATAGCGCCCCCGGGAAAACAGAGACAATATTGGTCAGCCAGGTAAAACGGGTTAAGTCATAAAAGGGATAGCTCTGCGACACGCGATCTTCCTATTTATTTTATTATTCTGATACTTAGAAAGATAAATATACCGGTCTGGTCTTATGACGAAAGACCAGGCCCGATTATTTATTCACTGAGGCAGTGTACCGCACGGTCGGCCATGTCCCGAAGAAAATAGGGATAACCGTCGCGGGAAAGAGAGATACTTCCACCCAGAGGATCAAGTTCACCCTGTTTTACAGGGAGATCTCCAACCACTTTCACCACCAGTGCAGGAGAATATTCCGGTTCGCGAAAAATGCACGCTACCTGACCTGCTCTGAGCTGCTCACGCATCAGTTGTATTGTACGCATGCCAGGTTTCTGTTCAGGGGTAATCGTGAAAGCACCGACCTGATTTAGACCAAACTCGGTCACCCAGTGATCGTAGGCACGGTGGAAAACAAAGAAACCACGCTCTTTCAGTGGGGCCAATACCCGATCACTATACGCCACCGCCTGCGCGACCTGATCAGCGAAGTCCGTTGAATCAGCGCCAAGCACCTCCGCCAACGCCTTTTGTGCGGCGACGACAGCAGGTGGCGAAAGCCAATAATGCGGATCTTTGATACTCGCTTCTGAGGCGAAAGCTGAAATATCGATCCAATGTTTGTCCGGCCAGCGGCGCGCGAACCCTGACAGATAAGGTTCTATTCGGGCACCTGACCAGAAGATGACGTCAGCCTCCTGCAGGCGATCAATATCCGAAGGTTTCAAAGAGAAATCATGCGGGGTCACGCCGGGTTGCAGCAGAACATCGAGCTGCTCCGCGTCTACAACCGATGACGCGATCAACCCCAGAGGATGAATACTGGCGAGCACCTTGGGGGAATGATCGGCGTGGGCAAACAGTGATAACATGGTGAAACTCACCATTACAGCAAATCGTCTGAACATAACTCTGGCTAAATTTATCGTCTTTCGTAAAATTGCAACATTATAACCTAAGGACTGGTCTGATGCCCGCTTCACAACAGCACGATCATAATCACTGCATATCCACCGCTATGGACACCGCGCGAACTCTGTGTGAACAGCGTGGCTTACGCATGACGCCTGTGCGACGCAGGGTGCTTGAGCTGGTGTGGCAGAACCATAAGCCTACGGGTGCTTATGATCTTCTGGCGCAGTTAAGTGAAGAAGGGTTTAACTCAGCGCCTCCGACCGTCTATCGCGCCCTGGATTTCCTGCTCGAGCTGGGCGTCGTTCACCGCATCAGCAGCCTTAATGCGTTCGTCGGCTGTGATCACCCCGGCCATGAACACGACACCGGCTTCTTTATCTGCAAAGAATGCGGTAATGCGACCGAACTGCCCGCGAAAGAGATCAAGAAGCTGCACGAGACTCTGGTGAAAAAATTCAGTTTCAGCATCGAAACCAGCAACCACGAACTGACAGGCCTGTGTCAGAACTGTAAGGCAACGGCATGAGTAAAGAGCCCATTCTGAGGGCCGACAATCTGAGCCTCACCTTTGGCCAGAAGAAAGTACTGGATCAGATCAGCCTGGATATTCAGCCACGCCAGATCATTACACTGATCGGCCCCAATGGCTGTGGTAAGTCGACTCTGACAAAAGTGTTGCTCGGCCTCGTCCGCCCGGATTCCGGTAAAATTATTCGCTCACGGCAACTGCGTATCGGCTATATGCCGCAAAACCTGCCTCTGGATCAGCGTATGCCGTTGAACGTCGACGAGTTTCTGCGACTCACGCGACGTAGCACCCGTGCTGCGGTTGACCACTGGCTTGAGCGACTGAACATTACCAGCCTGAAGGACCAGAGCGTTCATGATTTATCCGGTGGTGAGTGGCAACGGGTACTGTTGGCCCGTGCCTTATTAGTGGAGCCTGAACTCCTTGTTCTCGACGAGCCGGTGCAAGGCGTTGATGTGCAGGGGCAACTGGAGCTGTATCAGCTGATTCCGCAACTGCGCGACGAACTGGGATGTGCTGTGTTAATGATTTCGCACGACCTGCACCTCGTTATGTCGGCCACTGATGAAGTGATCTGCCTGAACGGCCACGTCTGTTGCTCAGGGCACCCGGAAACAGTCTCTGCCGACCCTGCCTATCTTGAGCTTTTTGGTCGCCGCCTTGACGATGGTATCGCTTACTACACCCACCATCATGATCATGAGCACTGTGATCACGACCATAGCAGCGCGCACACCAGTACAGGACACCACCATGATTGACGGTTTACAGACCTGGTGGCTGATGCCTCTCGTTGCCGGACTGCTTCTTGCGGTCAGTGCCGGCCCTCTGGGTAGCTTCGTTGTCTGGCGCCGCATGGCGTTCTTTGGCGATACCCTTGCGCACGGCGCCTTACTTGGTATCACCTTTGGTGTTCTGACCGACCTCGACCCAACGCTGGCCCTGGTGGTGGGTTCGGCGTCACTGGCGCTTATTCTTCTGCCTTTGCAACTCGCCAGCCGTTTGTCTGCTGACACACTGCTCGGCATCGTATCTCATGGCACTCTCGCAATCGGCCTGGTTGCTTTGAGCCTTGCGGACGGTATCCGGGTCGATTTGATGGGTTATCTGTTTGGTGACCTGTTGGCCATTAATGAGGGCCACGTGTATTGGTTACTGGGAAGCACCGCCATCACGCTGACCTTAGTGCTTTGTTTCTGGAATTCTCTGCTGGCGGTTACCGTCAGTCCGGAACTGGCCAGAATCGAAGGCCGGCCGGTGATGCTACTTGATCTGATGCTGATCCTACTGCTTGCCATGACAGTCGCTCTGGCGATGAAAGTCGTGGGGATTCTGCTGATCAGCGCCCTGCTGATTATGCCTCCAGCGGCCGCCCATGCACTGAGTAAAGGCCCCCGTCAGATGGCCGCTATTGCTTCGGTCGTTGGGATTGTGTCTGTTCTGCTTGGGATGTGGGCGTCGTTCCGTTGGGATACACCAGCAGGACCGAGTATTGTGGTCACCGCCATGTTGCTGTTTGTCGTTAGTCTGACGTTTCGCCGCAAGCGCTGAGCCAGCAGCGAAACACGCCTCAGCCCCCTTTCAGGGTAAAGCCAGCAGAGACCGGATAACCGGCAACATCCGCTTCGGATCATGCGGGGGCTCAATATAGCCCCTGTAATTCAGCTTAGAATCCAGCAACACTATGTTGGCGCTGTGATCCATCAGGTAGCCGCCATCCTCCCGGTCGACATGGGCATAAAATGCATTCAGCTGTGCCGCGAGTTTTTTCATATTGTCAGGGTTGCCCGTCAGTGCGGTGAAATCCGGGTTGAAGTAATCCATGTACTGGCCAAGCTGCTCGGGTCTGTCACGTTCTGGGTCAACGCTGACAAGCACCACGTTCAACTGCTCACGCTCGTCTTCACTCAGGCGCTTCATCAGACGATTCATGTGCATCAGTGTCATTGGACAAATATCAGGGCAATAGGTGTAGCCGAAAAACAGAAGTGACCAGCGTCCCTTAAGATCCGCCAGCGATACGGTGTCTCCGTATTCATTGATAAACGTCAGCTCATCAACCTGGCCACCAGCGAACATCTCAACACCCGCCGTACGTGTAAGACGCTCCTGTGGAGAGGGTGGCGCACTCAGCCATCCTGCGACAAATGCTGCCAGCAACACCGCAAATAGTGCTGAACACAGTACAATAGCGCTTCTTTCACCACGCATACGGCTTCCCCATAATGACTTCAGGCGCCAGTGTAGCAGGTCAGACCACTTCTCTGCCTGCGGCAAATCAACGCACTGTCTGGGCCCTCGCCTGGCCCATCATTCTCAGTAACATCACAGTGCCTATGCTGGGTCTGGTCGACACCGCGATTCTTGGCCATCTCGACGACGTCCAACCACTAGCCGCCGTGGCCATTGGTGCTCAGATATTTACCCTGCTGCTCTGGAGTTTTGGTTTTCTGCGGATGGGGACGACATCCGTCACGGCGCATGCTGTCGGCCAGAAAGGCATAGATAATTCCCTACCTCTGCTTCAGCAAGCCATCTGGCTGGCGATACCCGTGAGTATTTTCTGCATTATTGCTGCACAGGTACTGACACCCTTGCTGCTGCCATTATTCGGAGATGACCCGACACTTCATGCGCTCACCGCCGACTACCTGAGCACCCGATTCTGGGGGATTCCGGTGACCCTGCTGCAATATTGCCTCATTGGCTGGTTTATTGGTCGGGGGGAAACCCGTATCCCCATGCTGATGCTCATCTCCGCCAACCTGCTTAATGCGGGTCTGGATTACTACTTTGTCTGGCACCTGCATATGGGCGCTACTGGCGTCGCGCTGGGTACTGTACTGGCAGACGCTGGCGCTCTGATGATCGCACTGATTGCGGCGGTTCAGCGAGGCCTTACATTGCGTCTGCCACTACCCGACAGAGCCATCCTCAAGCGCATGATTGTGATCAACCGGGATCTGTTCATCCGCACCCTGACTTTGCTGATCGTATTCGCATCATTTGCCGCGCTCGGCGCCGCTCAGAGCACAGAAGTATTAGCCGCAAACGCCGTGCTAATCAGCCTGCTTCTTCTGATATCGAATGCCCTTGACGGTTTTGCTCACGCAGCAGAAAGCCTAGTCGGGCGCTTTCTGGGCGCTGCTCAACCACAACAGATGCGCAAAGCAATCCAGCTCACGGGCATAAACAGCCTGATTGCAGCCTTCATCCTCGTCGGACTCTTTGTACTCGCAGGCGACCACCTCTTCCGTTTGCTTACGGATAACGAAGACGTGCTCCCCCGCCTGCAGGAAATGCATCTTTGGCTCTGGCTACTGCCCTTATCGGGCGTCGCCAGTTACTGGCTTGATGGTGTGATGGTCGGAGCTCAGGCAACCGCATCCATGCGAAATTCAATGCTGGCTGCGGCGGCGCTGGTTTTCTTTCCTATCGCCCTGCTTCCGGCACTACCTGCGGGGCAACTCCCAGAGCTGCTTGCCGCTTGGGCAGTCAACGGCGAAGTAAGCGCTAACACGCTGTTATGGCTCGCGTTTCATCTATTTCTTCTGGCCCGGGCGGCCTTTCTGATACCAGCGATACGCAGCATCGTTCAGACCACGCCAAGTTAAACTGACCCAGTCCGCTTTTCACGAGCATGCATCAAGGCTGTATCCGACGACGCAGAA
>MDSY01028266.1_pt1 | contig 10263 bp, 18 predicted proteins | sample 811131 | NCBI WGS metagenome assembly MDSY01 (sample SAMN05326643, study PRJNA326480) | marine metagenome | isolation source: seawater | place: Atlantic Ocean: South West | collected 2010
AACATTATTAATCATAAATTTAATTTTATAAGCATGTAACATTAAATTATTACTTTTTTTTTTCATTTTATCGGCTCTTCTGTTAATAAAGTATTTATCATCACCAACAATAGGATTGCCAATATTATAAAGCTGCTTTCTAAGTTGATGTTTTCTACCAGTAAGAGGATTTAATTCAACATAAGTATAATCTGAAGAACTTTTTAAGATTTTTAAATATGAAATAGCTTTTTGAACTATTTTTTTTTCCTTTTCATATGTAATTAAATCATCTCTTAACGTTTTTATTTCTTTTGAAATTTTTCCATACGTTAAAGCAATATAAGTTTTATGTATTTTTCTTATTCTAAATAGAGATGTAAATAATTGAGCATATTCTCTATTTTTTGCTACAATTAAAATTCCTGATGTTTCCTTATCCAAACGATGAACAATATAGGGTTTAGTGTTTTCAAAATATTTAGAATCTTTTAAAACATCGATAATATTTCTAAAAGATTTGGTGCCAGCTTGCACTGCTATGCCGCGAGGTTTGTTAATAACTACAAAATTATCATTATTCTCTAAAATATAATCATCGTAAATATCAACTTCTTTTCTTGAAGGTTTGTATTTTGAAATTTTAGGTCTATCACTAACTTTAAATTTTGAAATATCATATATTTCAATAATATCACCCGATTGAACTCGATAAGATGATTTTACTTTTTTTCTATTAATTTTAACTTTATTTAATCTAATGATTTTCTCTATTAATGACTGAGGTAAATTTATTACGTTAGCTTTAAACCATCTATCAAAACGACTGTTATGATAATCTTGTTTAACTGTTACTTTTTCGGGCATGCATAGCTACTACTATTTGCTTAATGCTTTTGTGTCTGCTGGTTGTTCTTTTATTTCTTTAGTTTCTTTTTTTAATGGCTTATCTACTTTTTTGGCATCTGTATTTCTATCAACTAATTCAATAACAGCCATTGGCGCATCATCTCCTGTTCGAAAACCGGCTTTTAAAACTCTAGAATAACCACCTTTTCTTGCGCTATATCTTTTTGATAATTCATCAAAAACTTTGATAACAGATTTTTTATCTTGTAATTTGGAAAAAAGTCTTTTTTTATTACTTAGAATATTTTTCTTACCAATTGTTATTACTTTATCTATTAACGGCTTAAGTTCTTTCGCTTTAGGCAAGGTCGTGATTATTTGCTCATATTTAATCAATGAGTTTAGCATATTCTTAAATAAAGCTTTTCTGTGCTCACTTGTTCTATTAAGTTTTCTATAACCTATGCCGTGTCTCATTAGTAATTATTTTCCTCAAGTTTCTTTGACATTTCTGCAATATTATCAGGAGGCCAATTAGGTATTTCCATTCCTAAATATAATGACATTGTGTTAAGAACTTCTTTAATCTCATTTAGTGATTTTCTTCCAAAATTTGGAGTTCTTAGCATTTCCGGCTCAGTTTTTTGAACTAAATCGCCAATATAAATTATGTTATCATTCTTTAAACAGTTCATAGATCTAACTGATAGTTCCAGTTCTTCAACTCTTTTTAATAAATTTCTATTAAACTCAGGTTCAGATGATTTGACTTCTTTTACAACTTCTTGAGGATCTTCAAAATTTACGAACATTGATAGTTGATCTTGAAATATTCTAGCTGAATAAGCTATTGCGTCTTCTGCATCTACCGTACCGTTTGTTTCTACATTCATTATTAATTTATCATAATCTAAAGCACTACCGGCTCTAGCGTTTTCAATAGAGAAAGAAACCTTTTTAACTGGACTAAATAAAGAGTCTATAGAAATTAACCCAAGCGGGCTGTCCTCAGTTTTGTTTTTTTGAGCTTGTACGTATCCTTTTCCAGAACTTACCATTAATTCCATATGAAAATTAGTTTTTTCATCTAAATTACAAATAGTTTGTTCCGGGTTAAGAATTTCAATTTCATTCACTAAAGTAATATCCTTAGCTTTTACTTCTTTAGGTCCTTTTATATCTAAAATAATCTTTTTAGTGCTTGATGTAGAGGATTTGATAGCTAAATTTTTAACATTTAAAACTATATCGGTTACATCTTCTCTTACACCTTTAATTGAAGAAAATTCGTGAAGAACACCATCAATTTGTATTGCTGTTACTGCAGCTCCTTGTATAGATGATAATAATATTCTTCTTAAGGAGTTACCTATTGTTTGACCAAAACCTTTTTCTAGAGGTTCTGCTACAACTTTAGCAGTAGTTTTATCTTCACTGCTTGTTATTTCTAATTTATTTGGCTTAATTAAAGCTTTCCAGTTCTTGTCTATAATGTTCGATGTGGCTTCCATTTATACTCTCCTTCTTTTTGGTGGTCTTGCACCGTTATGTGGCATAGGCGTAGTGTCCTTAATTGATAAAATTTTAAATCCTCTTGATTGTAAAGAACGCAAAGCAGTCTCACGACCAGATCCTGGACCTTTGACTTGAACAGTTAAAGTTCTTAGTCCTTGTTCAAATGCTTTTGCGCCAGCATCATCAGCTGCTACTTGAGCCGCATAAGGAGTAGATTTTCTTGAACCTTTAAAACCTTTTGCTCCGGCAGAAGACCAAGAAACAACATTACCACTTTCATCTGCTATAGATATAATTGTATTATTAAATGTTGAATATACATAAGCAATACCAGAAGTTATATTTTTTTTAACTTTCTTTTTTTTTTTAAAAGTACTTAGTTTTTTTGCATCGACTTTTTTAGTTTCAGTTTTTTTTTCGACCTTTTCAATTTTTTTATTCATGTATTATTTATTTTTTAAGAGGTGTTAATTTTTTTCCAGCAATTGCTATAGCTTTTCCTTTTCTAGTCCTGGCATTACATTGTGTTCTTTGTCCTCTGACAGGTAATTTCTTTTTGTGTCTTGATCCTCTGTAACAAGCTAAATCTACTAATCTTTTAATATTTACTGAAATTTCTCTTCTAAGATCGCCTTCAACTTTGTGGTTAGCGTCAATAAATTCTCTAATTTTTAAAACTTGCTCTTCTGAAAGCTCATTAACTCTTTTAGAATTTGGAATGCTTAGCTTTTCACATATTTTTTTTGAAGAGTGAGGGCCTATTCCATGTATATAGGTTAATGCAATACTGACAACTTTATTCTGTGGAATATTTATTCCTGCTATACGAGCCATATACTAAATGAGTTTAAGTTTTAGCGTATTTATATTGTGAAATCCTCTAAAGTCAACCCTTGATACCATCAATTAATCCGCTAATTTCATTATTAATATCAATAATTGAAGTCTCTCCGTTAACTACTTTAAGTAAATTTGATTTTTTGTAAAAATCTATCACTGGTTCTATATTTTTTTCATAAGTTTGGTATCTTGTGACCGCTATTTCAAGGGTATCGTCTGATCTTTTTTGTAAATATTTGTTAGCACAACAATCGGCATTTTTGGGAGCTGGCTCAAAAAATTCATTGTATATTTTTCCACAAATTGAGCACACAGATCTACCAGAAATTCTTTTTTTTATAACGTCTAAGGGAACAGAAAGTTTTAAAACTATGTTCAATTGTTGGGAATATTTATTTAATAAAAAATTTAAATTTTCAGCTTGTTGAATATTTCTAGGATACCCATCAAAAATTAATCTATTTTTATAATCATTATTTGAAATAAATTTTTCTATTAAATTACTTGCAATTTCATCTGAAACTAGTTTTCCAGAATTCATAATCGAAGAAATTTGGATACCTAATTGAGTTTTATTTTTTATTTCATTTCTTAGGAGTTCACCTGTTGATAGCTGATATAAGTTATATTTATTTACAATAAAATTAGACTGAGTACCTTTACCGGCTCCTGGTGGACCAAAAATAACTAGATTCATTACTTTATTTATTTACCAAATTTTGTTTTCTTAATTAATGATTCATATTGTGAACTCATTAATCTAGTTTGCACTTGTGTTACAGTATCCATGGCTACTACGACTACAATTAAAATTGAAGTTCCTCCTAAATAAAAGGGTATAGGATATTTTGCAATTAAAAATTCTGGCATTAAACAAACGAAAGTTAGGTAAAGAGCTCCAACTGTAGTTAAGCGTGTTAAAATAGTGTCTATATACTCGGCAGTTCTTTCACCTGGTCTAATACCAGGTATGTAGCCGCCATATTTTCTTAAATTTTCAGCTGTTTCTTTTGGATTAAAAACTATCGAAGTATAAAAAAATGAAAAGAAAATAATCCCAGAAGCATAAAGCAACATATAAAGTGGTTGACCCTGAGTGAACATTGAAGAAATCTTCAAGAAAGTATCAGAATCTGCAAAACCAAAATTTGATATTGTTACTGGCAACAGTAATAAAGCAGATGCAAAAATCGCCGGTATCACTCCTGCTGTATTAATTTTTAAAGGCAGATGTGAAGACTCTCCTCCATACATTTTATTACCAACTTGTCTTTTTGGATAATTAATTAAAATTTTTCTCATAGCTCTTTCAAAAAAAACAATAAATAAAACTGTAAAAATAACTAAGATAAATATTCCTACTATCATCAGAGCAGATAACGCTCCTGTTCTTCCTAATTCAAATGTTGAAACTAAGGCTCTTGGTATTTCTGCTACAATTCCTGAAAAAATAATTAATGATATTCCATTACCTACACCTCTTAATGTTATCTGTTCACCTAACCACATCAAAAAAGTCGTTCCGGCTACTAGTGATATTGTGGTAATTATTCTAAAAGACATTCCTGGCTCGATAACTAAATTACCAGCATTTTCTAATCCAACTGATACACCGTAACCTTGTAGACAAGCTATTAGAACTGTTCCATATCTTGTAATTTGAGTAATTTTTTTTCTACCTGTTTCTCCTTGTTCTTTAAGATTTTTAAAATAATCTGATACACCAGTTAAAAGCTGAACTATAATTGAAGACGAAATATATGGCATAATACCTAAAGCAAATATTGCCATTCTAGTTACAGCGCCTCCTGAAAACATATTAAACATTCCAAGTAACCCTTTTTGACTTGAGGCCATAATTTCTTTTAATGCTAACGGATCTATTCCAGACAAAGGCACGTAAGTACCTAAGCGGTAAATCACTAATAATAATATAGTAAATAGAATTCTATTTTTTAAATCTTTTGCTTGACTAAAAGCACCATTTGAATTGAGAGTATCACTAGACATATGAGATTATTTTTTTACTAAATTTATTTTACCACCAGCTTTTTCTATTTTTTCTAAAGCCTGTTTTGAAGCAAAATGTGCAGTAATATCAACAATTTTTTTAAGCTCACCTGTGCCAAGAATTTTTAATTTTAAATATTTTTTACTTATAAGCTTTTTTTTAATTAAAATTTTTAAGTCTAATTCTTTCTCAAGTTTATTTTTTGGTTTATCTAACATATTTTGAATTTTAGATAAGTTTAAGATAGCTATGTTCTTTTTATTTAGCGATTTGAAACCCCTTTTAGGCAATCTTCTGTAAAGAGGCATCTGACCACCTTCAAAACTTTTGATAGCAACTCCAGATCTTGATTTTTGGCCTTTATGACCCCTGGTTGAAGTTTTCCCTCTGCCAGATCCAATACCTCTACCAACTCTTATTTTCTTTTTGTTGTTTTTAACTAAACTATTTAATTGCATTATTTAGCCTCTCTTTTTAATACTACATCTGATATTTTTTTTCCTCGTACAGCAGATATAAACTTTGGAGAACTTTGTGATCTCAAACCATTTACACAAGCTTTCAAAACGTTATGAGGATTTGCTGAACCTAAAGACTTAGCTACTATATCTTGAATACCAAGGACTTCACAAACTGATCGAATAGGCCCACCTGCAATAATACCTGTACCTGCTGGAGCTGATCTTAAAAATACTTTACCAGAACCATTTTTACCTTTTACATCGTGATGTAAAGTTCTTCCATCTTTTAATGGAATTTTAACTAAATTTCTTTTAGCTACTTCAGTTGCCTTTTTAATTGCATCAGGAACTTGTTTAGATTTTCCCTGACCAATTCCAACTGATCCTTTCTGATTACCAACAACAACTAATGCTGCAAAGCCGAATCTACGACCACCTTTAACAACTTTGGTTATTCTGTTAATAGAAACTAATTTTTCTTTTATATCACTTTCAACTTTTTTGTAATCAGCCATATTAGAATTTTAATCCATTCTTTCTTAGTGTTTCTGCAAAAACTTTTATTCTTCCATGGTATCTGTATTCTCCTCTATCAAAGTAAACTTCACTAATATTTTTTTCTTTAGCTCTTTTTGCTAAAATTTCGCCAATTAAATTTGATTTTTCCATTTTTTTAATTTTTTTTGATTTAATATCTTTTTCAATAGATGAAACTGAAACTAAAGTTTTTTTTTGTTTATCATCTATAATCTGAGCAGATAAATTATTTAAAGATTTTGAAACAGATATTCTAAGTCTGTTTACACATACTTTTTTTAATTTTTTTCTGTTTCTTAATTTTCTTTTAACTTTATTATTAATTTTTTTCATTATTTTTTCTTTCCTTCTTTTCTTAAAACAAATTGTCCTCTTTCTTTAATACCTTTTCCTTTGTAAGGCTCTACTGGTTTAAAATTTTTTATATCAGCTGCAATTTTTGACACCAATTCTTTATCTACACCATTAATTTTAATAACTATTTGTTTTTCAACTGTAATTTTTACTTCTTTTGGAATTTTAAAGTTTACATCATGACTAAAACCTATTTGTAGATTTAAAATTTCACCTTTTAGATTGGCTCTAAATCCAACACCATTTAACTCTAAAATTTTTTCATGTCCAACAGATACACCAGTTACAGCGTTATTCACTAGACTTCTGTAGGTGCCCCACATAATAGATGTCTTTTTATCAACTTTTTTTTCTAGTGGTTTGATTTGAAATTCACTTTCATTAAGTATTGATGAAAATATTTTATCATTTATAGATAATTTTTTTGTGCCCTTTGGACCAGTTATAGTAAGATCTGGTCCTTCAATTTTAATAGAAGACTCTTTAGGTATTGTTATATTTTTTTTTCCAATTTTAGACATTAAAATACCCTACAAATTATTTCACCACCGACATTGTTTTTTCTTGCTTCAACATCACTCATCACACCTTTAGGTGTCGATAAAATAGCCAGGCCCAGTCCGTTCATCACACGAGGAATACTCGTTGCTCTTGAATAAACTCTCCTTCCAGGTTTTGATATTCTTTTAATTTCCTTTATCACAGGATCACCTTCATAATATTTAAGTGTAATTTTTAAACTTGTTTTATTATTTTCTGTTTTTTCAATAAAAAAATCTTTTATAAAACCTTCATTCTTTAATATTTCTAAAATATTTTTTCTAAAAGTCGAAGAAGGAATTTCTACTGAATTTAACGATCTCATTTGACCATTTCTAATTCTTGAGAACATATCTCCTATTGGGTCTGTAAATGTCATATTTCTCCTACCAACTTGATTTTGTTATTCCTGGAATTTTACCTGATGACGCCATGTCTCTAAGTGCAATTCTCGATATTCTTAATTTTCTATATACGCCATGTGGTCTGCCTGTAATTTCACATCTATTTCTAATTCTAATTTTTGCAGAATTCTTTGGTAATTTATTTAGTTTTAATTGAGCTTCAAATCTTTCTGATAATTCTAATTTCCTGTTATTAATTATTTTTTTTAATGCAGCTCTTTTATTAGCATATTTTTTAACCAATTTTATTCTTCTTAAATTTTTTTGTATTGCGCTTGTTTTTGCCATTTGTTCCTTAGTTTTTTTGTTTATTTATAGGAAAATTAAATTCTTTAAGTAATTCTAATGTTCCTTCTTTAATTTTACTTGTTGTTACGATAGTTATATCAAGACCTCTTATTTTATCGACTTTGTCAAAATTTACCTCAGGAAAAACAATGTGTTCTTTGATACCAAATGAGTAATTGTACGAACTGTCGATACCTTTAGAAGATAAACCTCTAAAATCTTTAATACGAGGTAATGCTATATTTATTAAACGGTCTATAAATTCATACATTTTGTGAGCTCGTAAAGTAACTTTTACTCCAGCATTTGAACCTTTTCTTGTTTTAAAATTAGAAATAGATTTTTTAAATTTAGTAATAATAGGTTTCTGACCACTTATTAATCCCATGTCCTCTATGCAGGATTTTATTTTTTTTCCATCAGATGCGTCCTCACCAAGCCCCATGTTTAATATAATTTTTTCAATACGTGGGACTTCATGTTTATTTTTAACAGAAAGTTTAGTCATAAGTTTTGCAACTATTTCTTTATCGTAAGTAATTTTTAATCTAGGGGTCATTTACTACTCGCTACTTTCTTTTCTTTTTTTTTTTCATCAATATTTTTTACATTAGATTGATGGATAAAACTTTCTTTAGATACTATGCCGCCTTTATTTTCTTTAGTTGGTTTTAAATGTTTTTTGATCATATTTATAGATTTAACTTTTACTTTATTTAATTTTCTATTTATTTCTAATATTTCACCAGTTTTACCTTTGTCTTTACCTGAAATTACCTTTACTTGTATGCCTTTTTTTAAAATCATTTTAAAGAACCTCCGGTGCTAAAGAAATTATTTTTGTATGACCCTTTGATCTTAATTCTCTTGTTACAGGACCAAAGATTCTTGTACCAATAGGCTCGCCTTTATCATCTGTTAAAACAACTGCATTGTTGTCAAATTTAACCTTGGAACCATCATCTCTGTAAATGCCTTTTCTAGTTCTAACAACTACAGCTTTATGCACTGCTCCTTTTTTAACTTTTCCTTTTGGAATTGCGTCTTTAACACTTATTACAATTACATCACCAACTGAAGCGTATCTTCTTTTTGATCCACCTAATACTTTTATGCATTCAACTCTCTTAGCACCTGTATTGTCAGCTACTGTTAGTTCTGTTTGTATTTGTATCATTATTCCATTACCTGCCAGGTTTTCTTTTTAGAAAAAGGTTTACATTCTATGATAGAAACTTTTTCACCTTCTTTGAATTTGTTCTTCTCGTCGTGTGCATGATATTTTTTTGATCGCTTAATCACCTTTTCGTAAAAAGGATGCTTAAATTTTCTTGTAACCTCAACAACAATTGTCTTGTTATTTTTTGAACTTAATACAGTTCCTTTTAATATTTTTTTTGTCATTTCGTATTTTTAATAGTTGTATATAGTCTAGCTATATTTTTTTTTATTTGATTATATTGAGCTGGATTACTTATTTGATTGTTAATTTTTTTAAATCTAATATTAAATAAATCTTTTTTTAAAGTCATAATTTTTTTTTCAGCTTGGTCTTTAGTTAATTGTTTATCTTCTTTTTTTTTATTCGCCATTAAATTATCTTTTTATAAATTTAGTTTTAATTGGTAGTTTTGCTGAAGCTTTATATAATGCTTCTCTTGCTATTTCCTCACTAACACCGTCGATTTCAAAAATTATTCTTCCAGGTTTTACTCTACACGCGTAATATTCAGGTGCACCTTTACCTTTACCCATTCTTACTTCAGTAGGTTTTTTCGAAACAGGTATGTTAGGAAAAATTCTAGTCCATACTTTACCGGTTCTTTTCATATATCTTGTTAAAGCTACTCTTGCTGCCTCAATTTGCTTACCAATAATTCTCTCGGGTTCAATAGCTTTTAAACCAAACTGCCCATAGTTTAATTTCACAGCTCTAGCGGCTTTTCCGTGAATTCTACCTTTAAATGCTTTTCTAAATTTAGTTCTGACTGGCTGTAGCATTTTTTACCCTTTCTTTTTTTTCTTTTTCTATGTCTTTAGCCATTAATTCACCTTTGTATATCCATACTTTAACTCCAATAATTCCATAAGTTGTTAATGCTTCAGCAACACCATAGTCAATGTTAGCTCTTAGAGTATGTGCAGGAATACTTCCTTCTCGCAACCACTCAGATCTTGCTATTTCATTTCCAGCTAGCCTTCCGCTTAACATCACCTTAATACCTTTTGCATTTAATCTCATTGCAGATTGCATTGCTCTTTTCATTGCTCTTCTATACGCAATTCTTTTTACTAATTGTTGAGCAATATTTTCAGCCACTAAGCTAGAATTTAATTCAGGTTTTTTAATTTCTTTAATATTTACGTTAACATCGCTATCAGTAATTTTAGTAATATTTTTCTTTATTTTTTCAATATCTGCACCTTTTTTTCCTATAACGAAACCAGGTCTAGAAGTATGAATTGAAACAGTGCATTTTTTTGA
>MDSY01140044.1_pt1 | contig 10263 bp, 8 predicted proteins | sample 811131 | NCBI WGS metagenome assembly MDSY01 (sample SAMN05326643, study PRJNA326480) | marine metagenome | isolation source: seawater | place: Atlantic Ocean: South West | collected 2010
AAGGTTTTTGTTAAAAAATAGCATTCTAGGGTCCAAAAAAGTACTTTTACTAAAAATTTAAGTACTGTATGAATATATAGTAATAAAAATTAAAGAGCAAGATTAAAAAATTATGTAAGTAAAAAAATTTAAAATACTTTATATCTCACTTCCGGATGAATTTGAAAAGGTTTCAAACAGATAGTATATTTAGTGAATCTGTTGCAAATATACAAATATATAAAATGAAAAAACTTTCACAACTCGGGGTTAAGCGTCAGTGGGATACAGAGGATGATAATGTTGTTAAAGATTTTTATATAAAAACATTATCTCATTCAAATAGATATGATAGATCTTCGCTTGGTTTTGGGTCTTCAATCCTGACAGACGTGGCTGCTGGTTTAGATGGTCTTGTCGACAATGAGGGCACTATGAGACTTCTTATAGGAGAGTATCTTGGAGATCTCGATCTTGCTGCCGTAAAAGAAGGCTTTGAATTACAAGAAAAGTATCAGACAGAATCTCTAAATAAATTAAAACAGGCTTTAAAAGAAAATAATACTAGAAGTGATCTCTATTCTCATAGATTTGATCTATTGCGTTACTTTATTGGCTCAAAAAGACTTGAAATAAAATATGCATTGGTAGAAAAAGGGGTTTTTCATGATAAGTCAGGTTTAATCTATGGTAAAGATGGTGAAAAAATTTCTTTTAAAGGTTCTGGAAATTTTTCTAGATATGGTACTGATTATAACTGGGAGAGCTTTAATGCATACTTTAGTTGGGACGAAAATATCTATGAGGAATATGGTAAAAAATTTGAGAATGATTTTGAAAAACTTTGGAATGATAGATCTGAAAAATGTAAAGTTATTCAATTACCAAATGATAAGTTAGATAAAATTATGAGAGAAGCTGGAAATAGTTCTTCATATTCAAAACATATACCGCCAGATAAAAAAGAATTATCTCTTTTATATAATGATCAAAGAAGTCTCAATCCAATAATTCCAAAGAAAATTAATGGTCATAACTTCAATCCAAGAGATTATCAGAGAGCCGCCCTAACTGCATGGAAGGATAATAATTATAAGGGTATATTTGAACATGCAACAGGCTCTGGAAAAACATTAACAGCCATTTATGGAATTTCTAAAATATTTTTGGATAAAGGTACAAAGGGTAATATAGTTTGTATTATTGCCGTGCCCTATACAATTCTTGCCAAGCAATGGGCTGAAGAACTCAGCTCCTTCAATATAATACCAATATTATGTTTTGATGATTCTAAAAAATGGTCTGCAAGAATAGACAGTAGGTTGAGTGAGCTAGCAATATCCGATACTAATCAATTAGTTGTTATTATTGTGGTTAATGCATCGTTGTTTAAGCCTACATTTCAAAAAGTTCTTAAGAGAATTGCTGATAAGCAAATAAAGTCTATTTTTATTGGTGATGAGTGCCATGAATATCGGAATAAAGATCCTGAAAGCATGCCGAAATCTGAATATATGCTAGGTCTATCAGCAACACCGTTTAATGAAAGATCTAAAGATAATAAAGACAATGATAGGATTAAAAAATCATTTGGTGAAATATGTGATTCTTTTTCTCTTAAAGAGGCATTGGATCAAGATTATCTATGCCAATATGAATACCACCCCATAGCAATTAGATTAACTGAAGATGAAGAGGACGAATATATGAGGCTTACCGCAATTGCTGTATCTATATTCAATAGCAAAAGTAAATCAGACACCGAAGCTCATGCCGTATTAGCTCAAAGAGCAAGAATAATAGGTTCCGCAGATGAAAAATTTATAAAATTTAAAACCTTAACTAAGGGTATGGGTAATCAAAAAAATACTATTATTTTTACTGGGGATGGCTCAGTCGAAGATATAACAGAAGAGGATATAAAAGATAAACATCGAGCTGAAGAAATTTTAAAATCTATTGGCTGGGAGGTTGCAGAATTCACTTCAGAAGTAACTCAAAATGAAAGAAAGATAAGAATAAAAGAGTTTGTTGAAAGGGATTTAAATGCATTGATTGCAATAAAGGTATTGGATCAAGGGGTAAATATACCAGCTATTGAGACAGCAATAATTCTTGCAAGCACAAGATCGAAAAGACAGTATATTCAAAGACTAGGGCGAGTTCTTCGAAAAGCTCCTAATAAAAAAATGTCATTTATTTATGATTTTATTGTTTTTCCTCATAGTACTTTAAATTTAAATAAATCTGCGGTTAAGCTTATCAAGGAAGAAGAAATAAGGTTTGATGCTTTTGCTGACAATGCAAATAATAAAGATGCGCTTGATAAGCTAAAGAAGACAATGTTTAATATATAGACATGAATAAATTAGATGAAATAAAAAAAGAGCTTAGCAATCAGGTAGACGATATAGACAATCTTCTGAACCAACTTATGGACTTAAAAAAATCACAGAGAGGGCATGGTGCTCAAAAGACATTTAATTCTAAATGCACAAAAGAGATAGATAGGTATCTTAAAGAGATAAATAATGAAACTCAAATCCCTAAAAATTAGTAATTTTAGAAGATTCTATGGTCTTCAGTCTATGGATTTTTCTACCGACGTAGAGAAAAAGTTTACTATTATTCATGCAGAAAATGGTACTGGTAAGACAAACCTATTAAGAGCAGTTCACTGGTGTCTATTCGATACAATAATTGATCTTGATGAAGGTGAGGAAAAAAATCCTACAAATAATATTCACAAAGTAGAAGTTAGCAACAAGGAAAGGGAACTGGATTGCTTCGTAACATTAGAAATTTTAAAAGAGAATGGTGATATATATAGGTTTCGAAGAAAACAGATTTCACTTAGTGCAAATGCTGTAACTGCAAAGATAAATGGAATGGAAAAAGATCAACAAGAAACTAGGATGATGATCGAAGAAATACTTCCGTCTGCATTATCAAAATATTTTTTATTTCATGGAGAGGGATTAAAAACGTTGACAAAAAAATCAACAGATATAAATAAAGCAGTTGAAGATATTCAAGGTATTGGCGATGCTATGGAGGTTTTAGCTCAGATAGAAAGTAGCTCAAGGAAATTGAATACTACAATTGAATCTTCCAACAAAGCCAATAAACTGCTAGCAGATATCCTTGTCAGAAAAAAAGCTATTGAGAAAGAGATCGATAAAACATATGAAGAGAAAAAAGTAGCAGAAAAAGATGAGAAAGAATCTCTAAAAACATGGGAAGATTTGATTGCAAAGCAAGGAAAGACTGATAGCATCATGCGTAAAAAGGCATCAAAAGAAAGAGCAAGAGATGAGAAAGAGCTTGAAAGAAAAAGAATTGCTTTTAAAAATCATGAACTTACAAAAAAAACTAATATTATTTCTCATTACGCCGGCGTGATGGGATACGAGTCTGCGTTAATTTGTTATGAAATAAAGAAAGAATTGGAACTTGAAGGCAAACTTCCAGAAAAATTAACCAAGATGTTGGTAGAAGAAATTCTCGAAAACGAAAAGTGTATCTGTAATAGATGCGTTGAGCCACTTTCAGAACCATGGAAAGCAATTAAGCGTTGGGAAAAAATAGTTGGCGATCCTTCTCTTACAATGAGATTAATTGATCTATCTTCAAAAAATAACGAAGGTGTTAAAAATACTGATGCATTTATTAGTGCCTTAAAAGATCATGCAAGTACTGCTAATGTATATGAGTCTGATATTAAATTTTTAAAAGATAACATAGCAAGTAATACTGTAATTCTTGGAGGCGGCGACGATACCTCAAATGAAGAAAGGAATCTCGAAATTGACATTCAAACAGCAAAAGAAATAAAAGATAAAGCCAAAGATAGACATGATGAGAAGCAGTTCCATCTTATTCAAAAGCGGAGAGACTTAGATCCTATTGATAAGGCTTATAATAAGCTCCTGGATGAATCAAAAATTGACCCTATTCTAAAAAAACAAAAAGAATTTCTTGATGTTGCATCCTTGCGATTAGAAAGAACAATTGAAGATCAAAAAAGAACTGCTAAAGAGAAAATTAAAGAAGATCTTGTGCAGATGATTGATATATATGCTAATAAGAACTACAAGGTTGTGTTCAATAAAGAGTTTATTCCCAAACTAAATGAAAAGGTAAGAGATATTTGGGTGCCAGTGCCGCCAAGCACTGGGGAAAGACTTCTTTTGAATTTATGCTTTATATCGTGCCTGGTAGATGCTTCTGTTAGAAAGCTTGAGGACAAGCAAAAACCAAAATTTGTTATTCAGGGAATTAATCCTCCGTTATTAATAGACGCTCCATTTGGTGATGCTGCGTCTTATTCAGAACAAATAACAGATGTCATTAATAATATAAGTTCCGAGCAAGTTATTATTCTTTTAGCAAAAGAGTACTATGAAGGCGGAAGTTTTAAAAAGAAAATTGATAAAAGTACTGGTAAAAGATTTATTCTAGAAAGCTATATGACTGAAAAAGATCATAAAGAAACACAAACAAAACATGGCTCGTATCAAGCAAATACTTTTATTAGTTTTGGAAAGAAAAAATATCAGCAACTTTTTGCTGTACCTGAAGATGGTTTTACAAATATCAAGGAAATACCTATAGATGGCTGACATAAGGATCTTAAATAAATATAGCTTACTCTCTGATAAATGTTGTTCTGAAGATGGTCCTTTCAGGGAATTAGCTCAATTCTTTTGTTTTTGTGCAAATTATGCATACATAACAGGGGGGAAAATTCCAAAAGCAAAAGTATCATCGAAGGATAGGCAGGTAAGAGATCTAGTTTTGGACAATCTTACTTATAAGGAGCAGATTGACATCCTAAGTTTAGCGGTTACCAAGGATCACACCATATTAATGGAAACTGATGAGTCAAAAAATAAGAGATATGAAATCTTTCAAGATTATGTGAACTTTGGTTTGCAATTATTTGAAAAAAAACATAAAAATAAGGTCACAGATACTAATGGAATGGAAACAGCTTTAGAAATATTAATAGAGCGTGCTAAAAATAACAAAAAAATAGAACCTGAAAGTGAATTAGGCGATCCTAATTTCTAAATTTTAAAAAGCTGATTGAAGCTATCTAAATTTTTTATCTGACCAAACATTTTATTTATACCGTTTTTAAGATGAAACCTTAGAACTTTTGATAGATTGGCTTTAGTTGGCTCAAGCTCAAGTCTATTGCATTCTTGAACAAGAAGATCTTGATAGATTTTAAAATTCTTACCAGCAAAAACCATCCAAGTCATTTCAACGTCAAGTTTATCGTCTTCAGCAAAAATAACTTCATCGTTTAGGCTTAAGCTGTAACAGAATCCCCATCGTGCAAATATATTCCAGTTGTCTAAACCCGTGAGTCCTTTTAATCTTGTGATTGAATTTTTTTCCTTATAGCTCAACCTAACTTTATCTATCATGACTTGCATTAAAAGTAGCCCTCCTTAATAACCCCAGCCCCGGAATCTTCTTTTGATTCAGAGCAAAGGTATTCTTTTCCTATGTAAGGCTTAAAGGTTTTGTAATAATCACCGACAATCTCCTCGTCGGTGCTTAGAATGATTGTTTGAGGCCCTGCTTCAGGGAAATACTTAGTAATAAGCTGATTTCTATGCTTTGAATCTAGCCTTCCAAGAGGTGTATCTATAATAACTGGTATATTTGTTTTGGATAATTCTGAAAGGCTCCATAAAATGCTAATAGCCAAAATCTGCCTTTCACCTGCAGACAAATCAATAAGCTCAATGCTCATTCCTTTTTCGTTTACAGCAGACAGTATATAAGTATTTTTTTCAATGCTAAATTTATCTACTAAGCTATCTTTTCTAATAAGGTATTGAAACTTTTGAGTAACAAGTTTTTCAATATCATCTAGCGATCTTGCAATGATTTCTTTGTTAAATTTCTCAAGAATATTTTCAGTATATTTTATTCGCTGTAATTGCTTTGATTGAACTGATTCTGCTTGGAGCTTATCAACCTCAAGATCAAAAGCTTGCTTATATTTAGCGGTAAGTATTCTTTCCTGATTTTGATCTAGTTCAAGCCTGGTATTTAATTCAAGAATAGTAGATTCGGTGTTAGTTATTTTCTTAATAAGGCTGTCTCTATTTTTGAACATAGTTTTTGAGTCCTTAGTATCTGGAACTCTAGCAATAGACCTTTCAAGCTGATCTATTTGCAATAGAGTAGCTTCAAGTTGACCTTGGTAATTAGAAAAATTGTTTACCTCATTCTCAAGTTCATTTCGAAGTACTAAATGATCATTACTTGATGAGATAAAGTTGGTCTCTGAAGCAACAGGCTTGCTTGAGTGTAAGGTCTTGATTGTAGATGAGAGGTATTCTTTAAGATCATTATAAACATCGCTATTATTTGTTTTCTTTAGTTGCTTTAAAATCTCCACATCTCTCTCTTCGAAAGCTTTTAACTTGTTATCGTATTCTACTAAATTAGAGGACTCGCTTGAGGAAGAGGATATGGTTTTTAATTGGTTTTGAACTAAGGCTAAAGGCATAGAGGCTGAAACAATGACTCTTTGCTCTCTAAGTATGTCTTCTTTTTTTGAATAGAATGCTTGGAGTTTTTGTTCTAGCTCATTAGCCTTGTCCAGCTTCTTTAAACCGTATGCATCAAACTTATTTTCTAAAATATCAAACTCTTTGTTTAAGAGATTTAAATCGTCATTGTTTTTTTCTAAATTACGCTCAGTGGTTTTTATTAGTTTTTGAAGCTGAGTTATAGCTTGATCAAGCTCGTCAAGATCAGACCCCACCTCTGAATCAAAACTTTTGATAATTCGTTTTTTTAAGAGCTTTAAATCATCCTCTAGATCTTTTATTAGATCGGCTCCAAATAAGGTTTGTATACCTTGAATAAGTAATGCTGAGGTATTTTGAGGATCAGCATAGTGAAGAATTTTTTCTCCATCAAATAAAAATAGTTTACTCAAGCTAGGTGAAATAATCTGCGATATAAATTCTATCCAATTTTCTGTAAGATCTATATCGACAATATCGCCTCTATAAACCTCAAAATATTCTCTTAAACCTTTGGTAGTTTTTTTCCATGATCTAATAAGGATAATATCCTCAGAGATATCAATATCATCTGATAGATTTATTGTAAATTTGATAGCTGTTCCTTCTGTCTCATCAGAATCTCTATTTATTTTGCTCTGAAGATACTTGGTATATGAAAGTAATTTATTTTCTTTATGCAAATTACTTTGAGCGCCAAATAAAGCTATTTGAATTGCTTCAAAAATGGTTGTCTTCCCGCTTCCATTGAGCCCGCCAACAAGGGTAACGCTTTGTATTGATGGTTTAGCGAATGCAAGGTCATGATGACCTTTAAAAATTCCATAATTAGTGATTTCCAGACTCTTAAAGATCATACCTGAATGCCTTCATAGTCATTAATCGGTTTAATTTCTATTGTCTCAATTAAATCCTGTCTTTCAGAAGCAGCCTTCATCACCTCATCTTTTTCAACATAAATAAACCTATTCAGCTCACCCTCAAGCTCATTAATAAAGCCTCTTCTGATTCCTTTAGATTTCAATTTCATCTCTTGAACAAGCATATTCCTTACAAGCTCATATTCACGTCTATTGTCTCCACATAATGTCTCTAAAAGATCTAAATTCTTGTTATCTAGAACAGAAGCTGTGTGATATGACTTGCCTTCATATTCCTTACCTTTAATTTTTTTATATATTCCCGGTAAAACATCTTCAATTTCTTTTTTATCCTCAATCCATATTCTTCGAATTTCTTCTAATTCCTCGTGATCAATCAAGGTAATGTGCTGACCTTTATTCTCTTGGTCAAATTGTGTTTGAATTTGAACTTCAGCTGAAAGTATTTTCTTTAACAGTTCTATTCTTTTTTTATGAGTATAAGGACCGTGAACTACATCTATTTGCTCATCTTTATTTTTATAAAAAGCGACCTTCCCATTCATTCTTACAAACTCTCTTGACTCCTTATCCCTCAGCCTGTCTGAGTCAGATTTAAAATCTAATTCATTTCTAATTTTAAGAAGCGGCATCATCCATTCTTTATCTTGATCATTTTGAATCATTGCTGTCATGGACTTGTCTTGTGTTACCAGCGTGCAAACCCAGCAACCAAATCTACTGGAACCGCAACTGGGACTTGATGTATCGACAACAACAGGACATTCATTATCTTCACTTCCAGCGGCATAGAGTGCCTGAAGCTCTTGGTTCGAATGCTCCCAGGGATTTGGATATTTGTGTAAAAACTGCCATACATCATCCTGTGACCAGTCCTCAATAGGAGAAGAGACATAGCAATTTTTTAAATCACTATGTGGTTTAAATTTTCCAGATGATGTAAGGCTATGCTTTTTAATACTGGCAGATCTAGCAGCGCTCTCCGAGCTTCTTACCCCCAGAAGTAAGAGTACGTCTCCGTGCTTACTAACCTTGCTTTTAATAAAGTTGGTTGATGGTCTAATCTTTAGTCTATCCGTACACCATCTCATTCCCCTTCTTGGTGCTGGATAGCCTCTTCCTAAAAGTTGAACCCAAAATCTATCCTTGATAACAGGTTTAATGAGGTGGGCAGAAATAGGAAGCCCTCTAGTTTCTGATACTAAATTAATTTTATTTATTGAGTTTTCAACCCAAGTCGCAACAACTGGATTCTCTACCATCGTATCTGTAGTTACGATGTAGATTTTCTTATGCCTTTTTTCTTTAGGCAGCTGTTCAATCGCCATCCATGCTAGCTGAGTTATAACGGTAGAATCTTTACCTCCGCTATAGCCGATAACCCAAGGTCTTTTATCAGCAAGATAGTCATCTTGCATTTCTTTTATTTTTTCAGCTATGACTTTTTGGACACTTCCTTTTTCATTGCTAAAGATGGATTTTGACATATTCAGTTAAATTAAATTTTGGTTACGTTAAAATATTATTTCTACTTAATTATACAATGTACAATTAAAGAAAAATTAACTCAAATGAAAGAATATTTAGATTTTAATGCCACTACTCCAGTTTCGAAAGAAACTGCTGATTTAATTCATAAATATCTAGTTAATGACTTTGGAAATGCTGGCAGTAGAACGCATGAAACCGGCTCAAATGCTAAAAAAGCTGTAATAAATGCTAGGGAAGAAATCTCAAATATATTTGATGCTGACTTCTCTGAATTAATATTTACCAGCGGTGCAACTGAAAGTAATAATATTGCCATTCTTGGGCTTAGAGAACACGCAAGAAAAATCGGAAAGAATCACATTATTAGTTCGGAAATAGAGCATAAAGCTATTTTAGACCCTCTAAAAGTGATGGAATCTAATGGCTTTAAAGTTACTTATATTAAGCCTAATAAAAGTGGGATCATAGAAGAAGAAAAAGTCATAGAGCAAATTAACGAAGATACTTTTTTGATAAGCATCATGCATGCAAATAATGAAACGGGAGCTATTAATCCAATAAACGAAATTTTTTCAAAAGCAAAATCTATAGATCCAGATATATTTTGTCATTCGGATGCATCACAAACATTTGCTAAAACAAATTTAGATTTTACAAACAAAGACATAGATATGTTTTCAGTAAGTGCCCATAAATTTTACGGCCCAAAGGGTATAGGAGCATTACTAACAAGAAGGCGTGATGGCCTCTCCTTGCCGCTCAAGCCTCTAATGTTTGGTGGAGGTCAAGAAAAAGGATTAAGACCTGGAACTCTTCCAGTCCACCTTATAGCTGGAATGGGTCATGCTTGCAGCTCATCCAATAAATTATCTCATCAATGGCATGAAGAATGCAGCAATATAAAAGCTCTTGCTCTTGAGGCTTTTAGCAATATTGAACACAAAATTTATGGAGACGAAATTAGTAGCCTGCCTAATACGCTGTCTATATCTTTTGCAGATATCCATGCCGAAGCTTTAATTATATGTTTAAAGGATATTGCTGAAATAGCAACAGGTTCTGCATGCACCTCTGCCTCTTACACTCCCAGTCATGTTCTAACATCAATGGGCCTTAATGAAAAAGAAGCTACACAAGTTGTTAGATTTTCCTGGGGGCCTCAAACTAGTAATTCAATATGGGTCGATATTGCAAATAAAATAGAAACTCTTATATAAAGATATATGGAGCAGAGATTATTTGCATATCAATTTAATAACTAACTATCTTTAAAAAAATCTTCAAGAATTAATTGAATTTTTAGCCAGTAGTCTTTAATCTCAATATCCATATAATTTTTCTTTGGGTCTTTGTTTGCA
>MDSY01025419.1_pt1 | contig 10262 bp, 10 predicted proteins | sample 811131 | NCBI WGS metagenome assembly MDSY01 (sample SAMN05326643, study PRJNA326480) | marine metagenome | isolation source: seawater | place: Atlantic Ocean: South West | collected 2010
CAACACTTGGTCGGTGACGATGCCGTCGTCCACCGTTGTTTCAACCGTATAGGTCCCAGGGGGCAAGTTTCCACTCCAATCCGGAGCATCATCTGAAAGCATACCGCTCCACTGGGCTACGATTGAATTCGAGGCATCTCGGATAACCCAAGAGGTGTTACCCTCATCAACCGATGTTCCAGAAAACGACACTTCGAACACGGCAGGCATGGATTTGTCTTGGCCAAATACGGCGGCCAGTTCAACCGTACGTGTTTCAATGGGTTGATCTTCGTCGTTGATTTCGTAGGGAGCGGCCCCTCCTGCAACACTCATCCACAAGCCATTGAGCACCAGCAACGCCACTGGCCACAGGACCAAATTAACAAGTCGCTTTTGCTCCATAGCAAATTCCTGTTAAGCCGAGTTGCTTTTCATGGTATGTATTGCCTATTTGGCCACCGCGTCGTCAAGGCCGACCGATTGTAAAATCTGATTCATCCATACCAATTTCTGCAATTTTAATTCAGGAACAGTGGTCGCCGACCACGGCCCCACCTCGCGAAGTGAAAAGCCCAACAGGCGTATGTTTTCCCGTTTCACCCCGACTGCCAAAGCAAAGCATACGGCTCTGTCTCCGTCGGTAAACCCTCCAAAGTTGTGAGCACCTAGAACCGGCTCTGGAGTCTGATGACTGAGCACTAATCTGGGCGGCACAGTGAGGCATGACCATGTTTCCAGTGACGATTGCCAACGGCTCATGTTGTCACCGTGGGCATGAACGACCATCACGGCCCCTCCCTTAGCGGCAGCATCAAGATGTTGGCCCCCGTCGAAATCAGAAACCACACACGCCAGATTCGATAACCCTCGTAAAGCCCCCACAGAACCGTCTGCTGCGATGATCAGGACATCTTCTTCTTCGATGCGGTCGACTTCAGCAGCGGTTGCTGCAGCGCCGATGACCACCACCTCTTTTGCGTTCAACAACCGATTTTTGAGGTGGCTAAGGGTCTCATTGCACGCCTCAATGGACCAATGAGGGACCCGATCAGAATGCCTGTGAACACAATCAATCATGGCCTCGGCGCTTGAGCGGTCGGATGAAACACTCCACCCGAATGCAGCTCGGACTTCGTCTTGGACATCGACGAGGGTTTGAAGAAACGCCTCGTGCATGCTGTTTGCTCCCGTCTCGCCCTCATCAATTATCCGTTGAAGTTCTTATGCGGTCGTGGCTGTTGGCCTGTCCATGCCCGTCCCAAGGTCCCCCCCGGAACTTGACGATGAGGTGACGTTTGCACGCTACCCGTTTTTGCCCCAGGCAAGCGGTTGGATTCGTTCAATGGCTGTTGACCACGGCATCGATTTAGATGAATTATTGGACGGTTCATGGATGGAAAAAGCGCGTTCAAGGGCACGAATACGCCTCATCGACTCCATACAGTCAAAAGAAGGCGTCGAGGTTGTTGGCGGGGATTTATTCACTGAAGAAGGGCGTATCATCGAGGCATTTTCCTTCTATTATGCACGGCTTGTTGTTTGCGCATCTGAGGACGAACGCCTCATTGCCCGCTGGGCCCAAGCAGAGGCAGCACGGGCAGAACAAATTCTCATCAAGGACACCAAAAACATGGAAATCATCGCTCGAACATACATCAGCGATCTTGAACGGAAGGAGGGCAAAGGCGGGCGAAAAGCTGCGATGAGCATAGGCTCGGGTATGGGCGATATGCGTTCACTTCGACAATCTCAATCTGGGCCCGTATGGAACATCGGTTTGAGCGATTTCATTGAAATCTGTCCAAAAATCACTGGGTCTCGGTGGCGCTTACCGAACTGCGACGTCAACAGTGGATGGGTGACATTGTTCGACGAGCCCACCTATGGCTCTTCTGCCAAACTCGCCCGACTGCTGCGTGAACGCATCAAACGCGGCGTTGAAGAAGACGCTCTCGAAAAAATGGCGGAAGTCACCACCGACTTGGCGATTCGGCTGGCAGAACCAGTTGGAATGGTCCGCAACCTCATGTCAAATCAGGCCAGTGAAGCCATCGCCTTGGTTGGCGCAGATGAATCTGATTGGCCGCCATGCATGAGAAAAGCAGTATCAGATTTGTCCATGGGTGTCAATCTAAATCACTTTGGTCGTCTGTTCTTAGCTTCCATGTCAGCAGTTTTGGCGCTTCCAAAGGAATCGTGTGTGAACTTCTTCCGCGGGGCACCTGATTTCAGCGAGAGCACCACTTCCTACCAAGTGGCCCACGTGTATCAACACGGCTACACACCATCGGGTTGTGGGAAATTGAAAGTCAATCACAACTGCCCCGTTCTGCCTGGCGATGATCGGTTGTGCGACCAGCCTTGGCTTGATCACCCTCTGAAGTACATTCGGGCCACTCAACGGTGGAAAGCACGCAATCAACCTGCACAGGCGCCACCCACACTTTCTGAGCCAGCGGATTCCGAGCCGCACACCAAAAACGACTCGGAGGGGCCACCACCACCGCCCTAAGTTTGGTCGACCAAGAACCGGGCAAAAGGCGGGCTATCGCGCGAAGACTTTGAATTGGGTGAACAGTTAGGTCATCATGACCAGCGGGGGTATTTGATGGCACGAACACTTGTTTTGACAGTTGACCGAGACAACGATCTTGGTGTTAAAACAGCCATTCGTGGTCCCGTAATTGGACGCCGCCAAGTGCTTACTGCGGCGCTAAAACTTGGGATTGCCGACCCAGAAGAGAGCGATACAAACGCCATGCTTGGCGCCCTTTCCGCCCACGATAAAATTCTTGAAAAGAAATCCGATGAAGACGAAGTCGAAATTGCAATTCTTACTGGCGACGAAAAGGTCGGCATTCGTTCGGACCGGGCTGTTGCAGCACAACTCGAAGAGGTCGTGGCGCAATTCCAGCCAGACAAAGCAATCCTCATCACTGACGGTGCTGAAGACGAATCCGTTCTACCAATCATTCAATCTCAGGTCCGCATTGACCACGTGGAGAAAATCATTGTCAAGCAATCCAAGGGGATTGAAGGCACCTACTACTACATCGTTAAGGCCCTCGAAGATCCAAAATGGCGTGCTAAAATCATGATTCCTTTCGGGCTTGTTTTGGCAGTCTTTGGCCTTGGCATCATGCTTCCAAACGATATCGGCGGGCTGCTGATTGGTGGCTTGCCAATGGTGACAGGCCTCTATATCCTCGCCAAGGGCGCAGGAATCGAAACCACCGTCAACAAGGTGATACAAGAAATGCGTGAGAACGCAGACGCAGCCATGTTTTCTTCACTTTTGTGGACAGCGACCTTGTTCAGTGCTATCTTTGCCGTTGCGGAAGGGTGGAGGGAATACACGGCTTTAGCTGATCAGGTTTCACAATCCATTGTTTGGCTTGAAGCAGTTCACAAGGCGCTTGCATGGATTGTTATTGCCTTCCTCACTTCAACAGCTGGTTTCATGCTGCTGCGCCTCAAAAGAGGATCGTTTTCGGGGCGCCTTATCGTGCTGAGCATCTTCGGCATGGTGGTCTATTCTTTTGTGGACACTGCTTTGGAAATCGCCACCGACGTGCTTGGCGGGACTGCTTACGAATTCAGCGTTGGAAAGGTTCTGGAAGACCTCACCAACCCGTTGATCTGGGTGGTCGTCCTCTGGATGACCATGACAATTGTTCGCTCTCTACAAGCAAAGCAAGCCCAAGCAGAACGCTACTGGGGCATTTGATCACAGAATGAACTTCGGCATTTGCCGAGCCATGGTTTGATGGCCGACAACGCCAACCAGCGCACCATCTTCATTGACAACACCAATTTGGTTGAGGTCATGCGTCAACATCAATGCCCCAGCTTTCAGCAGTGGGGTATGTTGGGTTACGGTGATTGGAGGAAGGTTCACAAGTTGTTGAGCAGGGATGCCGTGCATCCATGCAATGTCTCGATTGACCTTCTTGCGAGCTATAATTTTCAAGACATCAACGGCATGAATGCGGCCTTGCGGCGCACCATCGTGGTCGATGACAAAGACATGGTCCCAGTTGTTCATGGTCAAATCATCAATAACATCGGCCATTGAAGCATCGTACCACACCCAGTGGGCTTCGAGCATTGTTTCTCCACACGTGATCGACCTTGCGGTCTCTGCGCGTTGCTTTGGCGACATTCTCGCCATGACGTCTCGGGTTAGTTTTCTGGGCTTAAGTTGAGGCATTGAGGTCCCTCTGTTGGTTCCGCGGCGCACGCGCTTCTCTTTCAAGGCTTTCGGCAACATGATAATTTCCACATACAAGACACGGGGTTCCGGATACCGGCGAACGCCCCGACACAATATAAGTGAACAGTCAAGAACAATGGAACTTCACGGCACACTATGAGTCAAGTCCCATCTGATGTACTACAGGCACTTGCTCGTTTGAGCGGCTATGAACGCATGCTCGAAATCGACCGAATCTCTGCTCAATACGGCGTCACGAACCAATGGCTCGAACAGCACATCGGAGGACCTCCACCCGACCCGGTGGCCGATCCGAACACTTTTGCTCCAGCCAGCAAAGAAACACCATCGCTTCCACCGGCCATGGACATCTTCAACAAGCAAAGTTTCCGTTTCGAATATGACCCCTCTGCAGAAGCAGCAGAACGGCGCCAAAGCGTCGAACAGGCAATTGTTTGTCCTGCCTGCGGTGTTGCATTAGGGATCCCCGCAATTCGCCCGATAAAGGTGACCTGCCCTCAGTGTTTGCAAGAGTCTACCTTCCAGGCTTGAGCGTTGAATTGATACCGCTCCTGCCTTCACGGTCAAACATGCGCGCCGCATCGCCCCGTCTTTGGCCCTATGCGCCTTCGAATTCTCCCGTGGCTCTGCCTGAAGAGCCGTTGTTCTACACACCAGACGGTCTGAGCGAACTCACGCCTCCATCTTCGCCAGCCGACGGCCCCCTTCTTGGTGAAGCGTTGCAGGCTTACTGTGGTTCGTTCACATCTCAAGACGGCACTGTGGATGAACTCTTGGCCGCTCAGAACGCACCCCCAATGGTCCAACGCCGCCCATTTTTGCTGCTCGGGGAACTTGCGAACCCCTACCGCCTCCAAGACATTCGGATGGGGCCTCTACCAATCTACACGGTGCGCATGACTGGCTTGTGCAGAACTTATGCAGACGGTTTAGATCCAAGGGACACCTACCCAGGTGTCCACCACATCACACTTGCTCGCTCACCCGGATGGTGGGAAGGAACGCACATGACAATGGCCACCGTGGAACAGATGAAAGCCATGGTTTCATGGCTCGACAACGGGCGTGCAAATACCTGGCGCGCTGTCAAACCAGCAGAAGGAGCACTTCATTTCGAAAGTGAACACATACAAGTTCCAGCCCATGAAGAAATTGTTTGGGATGGAGAAAACGAAGTGGTCGAACGAGAAGCTCCCGAATTCACCGCCCCTGAAATCAATCTTAGCCAAGTGATGGTTCCGATTCACACACGCTATGGATGTTATGACAACCGTGGCCGCCTTGCGCGCGCATCCCATCTTGCTCAACGACAATTCCATGAGGAAATGTTCCGACGTGGCTCCTCAATGAAGTGGAACGATGTTCTGAAAATCAACTGAAACATGGGCCCCCACGGACACCCCATCAAGGTTTGATATACGCTGGAAACGATGTATATTATGAGCAAGATGAGAGGAAACGGAACACAAAAGCAAGCACGCCTCGCACGACTGAAGAGCGAAATTGTGGAGTACGTCACCACACAGCCGAGTTGCTCGGCAGCTGACATCGTCCACCACCTTTCGAACGAACGCCGAATGAGGAACCACGGGCTCACAGCGCGTAAAGTTGGATTTTTCATCCCCCGCTACCTTTCCGACTTGATCTCGTTCACCCTCGACCACTCGACTGGTAAGCGATTGTACCACATTGCGGCTTGAGCCAAGCGCTACCTTCATGCGAGCGAGGCTCATGCCCCGTTCATGGAATGGCCAATTTGGGTGCGCTCAGACGCTTTATTCCCTTCACTTTCTTCCTCCCAAACGCTTGGCGCAATCCCTCAATTCAACCCAAACACCCCCGCTTGGACCATGCTTGATCCAAGTTCGCCGACCGGGCTCAAGCACCAACTGCTCGCAGCGATATCAGGGTTCTCTGGCCCAACACAAGACCCAACGGATAGCGGAGCGACATTCGATGAATCAAACGGCCCCGTCGTGGTTCACGCATCCGCTATCATTGAGCCGTCAGCTCACTTTATTGGACCCTGCCTGATTGAATCTGAAGCGGAAGTACGTCATGGCGCCTATGTCCGACCGTTTTCGTGGATTTGTGTTGGCGCAGTTGTCGGCCATAACACGGAGGTCAAGCATTCCATTCTTTTGCCGGGTGCAAAAGCGCCACACTTCAACTATGTCGGCGATTCCATTCTTGGCAAAGACGTCAATCTTGGGGCTGGAACCAAATTAAGCAACCTTCGCAACGATGGAGGTGAAGTTCATCTTCGCCTAGACGGCCAACGCCTCGGCAGCGGCCTACGGAAGTTCGGCGCAGTTATCGGCGAAGGGTGCCAACTTGGCTGCAACAGCGTCACCAATCCGGGCACTGTGCTTGGCCCACAAAGCGTCGTCTGGCCGAACATCACAGTGACGGGGCTTCACCCTGAGCATTCGACCCACAGGTGAAACGAAATGGTCCGTCGTCTGTTTGGCACTGATGGTATACGGGGCTGCGTGGTTGCGGCGCAAAAAAGCGAAGAAGATGCGATTCAAGCGCTTCATGAACAACGTGTGATTTGCCCAACGCTCATGCGCGTTGTAGGTGAGGCGCTTGGCCGTACCATGGACACCCTCTCGGGAGAGGGGACAACTGTTGTTGTTGGCTGGGATGCACGACCTAACAACAGAACGCTCGCTGCCGCCCTCACTCTTGGACTGCGGCTTACGGGGTGCCATGTGATTCACGCCGGCTTATGCGCTACACCTGCCCTTCATCGAGCAACGTTAGCAAACAGTGGTCGGCTTGGCTGCATGATCACGGCAAGCCACAATCCAGTTTCCGATTCAGGATTGAAAGTGTTTGATTCAAATGGCTTCAAATCCACTCCAGAATTTGAGGACCATGTCTCTGCAGTGACCGAAGCATTGGCTGGAGAAGAACGCGAAATCGACGACATCGAGGCGAACGAACTCAAACAACCGAACGAAGCGCTTGATGCTTCTCAAGGGGCGTCTTCATTTCATCCAGAATGGCTCACGCAACGGCACCTCGATTTCAAAAACCTCATTGGTGTCGAGGATTTTGATATCACAGGGCTCGCCAAACCCTTTGTTCTGGACAGCTCAAAGGGAGCCGCACATACTTGGCTGGCAGAATGGTTCACCAAACAAGGAGTCGAAACCATCGAAGTGAGCTCAAAGGCAGAAGCACTGAACCTCAATTGCGGAGCAGGTGAGTTTTCCCCCACACAAACCTGGACGCATGAAGATGCAGCATCGTCACCCCACCTTCTTCTTCAAAACCTCAAACCAGCCACCCCTGGAACGCTTGTTGGCGCTGCTCTGGACGGTGATGGCGATCGATGCCTGGTCGTCCAAGCAACCGATACAGGGTTCATGGTGGTCGATGGCGACGCACTCGGTGACACCATCCTTTGCAAGGCTACCAGCAACAGCGATGCTCCATGGTTGCTCGCTGCGAGCATTGAATCGGATTTATCACTCCTGTCCACAGCATCCCGCCTTCCTGCTAAAGTCGCCACTGTTGAGACGGCTGTTGGGGACAGGTGGCTTTCAAAGGCGCTTGGAAAGACACTCATACCGCATCAACAGCACCCTCGTTGCATTGGCGTGGAAGATTCCGGCCATATTGTGATGGCGACTCGCCATCCTTTGAGGCCAGGCCATTGGGCACTTGTTGGGGATGGGGCTGCAACATTAGCAGTTTTCCTGCTTGCTTTCTCTGCCGGAAAAAGCACTCTACAAATGACTCGCGGTTGGAAGCAACGGCGCTCTGTGAGCGGCGTCGACCGACAGCGTTGGACGGGCACGAACGCCCTTGCTGACGATGTTGAATCTTTGGCTCGTACTTTCCTAGAAGAATGCGGTACACTTCATTCTTGGAACCGACATGGGCTAGAAGGTGAATCTAACCTCATGCTTTTGTCGTTCTCACTGAATGGTTTTCCGGCTTCCCTTGGCATTCGGAACAGCGGGACGCAAGCAAAAATCAGTGTTTCATTGAGGCTTTCACCCAACATCGACACTTCAAAGATGGACCATCTGATGAGTAAAATTACGGCACATCTCGCATCGGCTATGAGGCCTTAAGGAAGAAGGGAGCGAAATTATCGCCCTTGGCGACCTTCAACGGCTGAGGAAATCAAAGCCATCGCAGCAACAACCCGACGGTCAATTTGGTGACCATTTGGAACTCTAACGGTCGTTGTTTTGAAGAACGGGTTGAAGCCTTGTTGGAAGTAAATGTTCTCTTGCCCCGCTATTTCAATATGGTATCTTGCAGGAATGATCGGTATGATTCGACGAAGAATGGCGTTACTGTCTTCAATAAACTCGCCGTATTTTTGGCCGGCTGCGTCGTTGAGGTAGTACGTGTCTTTCAGAAGTGAGCGCATGCCTTTTCGTTGAGTGGATCCAAGGTTTTCACCCGTTTGTGCATCGGCAATATCGTAGGTTGCGCCGAAGTCGATGATGGATCGGGCTTTGATTGCAACCAGGGGAATCTGCATGCTTTGGTCAGCATAAATGACCAAGTCTTCTTTCAATTTGAGGGCCTTCTTCTTGGCATACCCGATGAGATTTCCTTGAAGGTCATGGAAGGAAAATTTCTGATGAAAAAAATCAAAAATCTTGGTTTTGATTTGGTACTCGTCTGCAGTAAAAAGGGCACTCATGGCAATTCCAAGAATTCCTCATAAATATGCTTTAACCCGGTGTGGTTTTTTTTTCACTCGTTCGCCATTTCGCCTTCGAAGGTTTGAGTGAGCCAAGTTACAACACCCAACAGGGCTGCAGAGGCCAATAAGATGGCCAGCAAACCCGTTACAGATGAACCGCTGACGAGGACAATGCCGGCAAGGATCCATCCAAGTACAAGGTCGAGCGCACCAACGATTCGCCATCCTTTACGAAGCGTCAAAATCCCACTGACCCAAGACACAGTTGAAGCGATGAGGATGAATACAACCGCATACACGAGGCTCGGATAGCCGAAGCATGCAATCAGCAACAACAGGTGCAACGCCCATAATCCCGAGGGCAACCACAGGCCAACACGGTTCGCCACAGCCCAACTCACAAATCCAATCGAGAGCACGGCCATACCTGTTGCGATAAGGTATGTCGGGATGGCTGCAGCACCAATCAACCCAGAGGCCCAAACCATCGTGCCTTGAACCACGAGGGGCAAGGTCACCCACGTCACGAGTGCAGGTGCTGGTTGCTGCCACACGATGCTTCTACGGGCGGTAAAGGCCATGGCAAGCAAGCCAGCTAAACCAAAGGAGAGCAAGCTTATCGCAAGCACCCATGAAGCCCGTCCAGCCGCCCCGCGATGGTCTTCCATGGATCGTTGGATACGTTTCCCTTCAACCCAATCAAATCCTAGAACCGCTCCGAGAAGAACGATTTCAATTCCAATCAACGGTACGGTCCAGGTGCCGCCAAAGGCAGCAAAGGGGTCAATAGTGAACGGCAAAGGGACTTCGCCTCCAATAAGCAAGCAGATGATCCTGTCGAACAGGGTAAGGAATACAACCGCTTCCAACGCGTTTGGAAGCCTCAATCCCAAATCACTGCGGCCAATGAGGCCCAGACCTGCAAGCAAGACCAAGCCGCCAACAAGAACGAACAGGTGGGTTGCGTCTTCAAGCACCACGACCGAATTCGAAGCCCGTCCAGCAACGTGTATCAAGACCAAACCTATCATCGCAACAGCAATTGGTGCTTCAATCCCCAAGATGTCGGGCAACCGCAGCCCAATTTCATTGGCCCGTAGCCTCGCAGCACTCACGAACAACAGCGAAAGCATGACGCCAAATGAGAGCATTAAGAGGGTGCTACCGGAAACAAAGGAAGCAAATGTCGTGGCAAGGATTGTCGTAACCAGGAACATCAGTGTGATGGTGGGTTGGTGGTGAATGTCCCCCACTTCAAGGTCGTACTTCCCGGCCGTGCTCCAATTCTTAGATCGCTTGCGTTGCTTTTCTGCAAGAGCGAGCAGTTCCGTGTCGACCAAGCGCAACGAAGTTTGACCCGGTTTTGCGTTG
>MDSY01095541.1_pt1 | contig 10261 bp, 8 predicted proteins | sample 811131 | NCBI WGS metagenome assembly MDSY01 (sample SAMN05326643, study PRJNA326480) | marine metagenome | isolation source: seawater | place: Atlantic Ocean: South West | collected 2010
AAGTATAAGTGCTAAATTCTTAGAATGTTCATGATCATCACTTCGTTGAATATTGTTTAAGTCCATTCGAGTCGCCTCAAAGCTGCCCTGTCAGTTTCTGCTCGCTCATGTCCGTTTCAGCTAAGATGTTGTTCAAGCGCTGGCGAGAGCGGGGTCACGCCATCAGAGGATGGCGAGAGTTCCGATGCAGATGGTGCCCATCAAGTGATTCGCAGCGGCAGCCATGCCACCGACCCATTTGAAAGTAATTGCTGCATCGCCCTATTGTCAAAGATGGGCAGCGAGACACAGTGAGGCCACTCGAGAGATGACATGGGCAACGGTGGAGGGCTCAGGCTGTGTGCCAAACTGTGGCTGTATGTTTCGGCTCACCACGGCGATTAGCACGCAACACGGGACGAAGATCCGCAGCGCTTGCGGAGCAGCAAAGAGGATGCCCACGGTGGACAGGCCCAACGAGAGGTCTCGCAGCCCGACAGCAGCGACCCACGCCGAGTCGCCGTCGATGGGCACCCCGTAGGCGCTGGCAGCGAACTCGGGCGAAAGAGAACACAATACGCCGAGAGAGAAGAGGCCAACGCCCATGCAGAGTGCGCCCACGTTCACGAGCATGTGTGTGAGCATCTGTGGCGGGCGTGTGAGCATCTGTGGCGGCGGGGGGCGCTGCCGTGGGCACCGATCGCTCAAAAACAACTAAATATTCAACTTGAACTTGAGCTTTTGAAAGAATTTAGAATACATGCAGCATGAGCATGTGATTGTTATTGCTTTTATGAGGATATTCATCTTGTCTATTACTAGTATGCCCTCATATACAGTTATATGATCTCACGTAGTCAACTCGAGACCCTTCAGACTGGCAACTCGGCCACCGTGAAGGAGCCGTCATCGCAGCAGCAAACGCAGAACCTGCCGTCTCGGCTGATGGAGGTGTAGCGCACTGTGCTCGGCACGGCGCGTCCGAACCGCCTCGAGCGCTTCCGCCTCGTGGGGAGTGTGAGATGTGCGAGCGGCCTTCGGAGCCCCTTATCAACGCTCCAGACGCTCACCTGTCCCTCTTGGTTGCCCATCGCAAAGAGCCTCCGCGCATGGTCGCTTCGGAAGCGCAGGAACCACAGGTTCGATTGGGCCATCCGCGTCTGCGCGACGGCTGTGACCGGCACCGTCGCCTCGTCAAGCATCTTGCGCTGGCGCGCGCCGGAGGCGGACTTGGCGCACTCTTGCGCGCCCTCGCCGTTCGCGTGAGCTACCCGTCCCTGCTTGTCGCCGACCACCATCTCCACCGCTGTCTCGGACACTGTCTCGGCTGGGGGGAACTCAAGGGGAAGTCGCCAGAGCACAGCACGCTCGTCCACGCCGCGGCTGAGGAGGGCGGTACCGTCCTGCATCCAGACGACGTTGTCGACCCAGAAGCTGCTGCCAGTGTGCTTGCACTGGTGCCCCTTGCTCACGGTGCACCACGGCGACTGCACGACGAGCGGCAGCGCTCCACCGCGGAGCATCGCTGGCCCAGGCGCGGCGTCAGGAGGCGTCTCATCTTCGAGCGCCCTCGCATGCTCGATCCGTGGGCGGAGCTGTGGAGAGTCGAGCCTCCACACCTTGATGGTGCCATCGACACCGCTCGATGCGAACAGGTCGCCAGAGGGGTGGAAATCGACCGAGAGCACCGCGTCGAGATGGCCCGACGCGCCACCAAAGATACCGATGCATTCACGCGTAAGGACGTTCCACAGGCGGATGGACTGGTCGCGCGCGCCCGAGAGGAGGAGCGAGGGCGCGCACGGGTGGAAGCGCAGCTCGTAGATCGCCGCACCTAGGATGCAAAAAAGATGCGGTGTGTGATCTGGTACATGTGCTGTATTCAATGTGGTGCATGCAATCTGGTGGTGCATGCAATCTGGCAAGTGTGGGGCAAGAGAGAAAGAGAGATGTGCTCACCGTGTCCTTGGAGTACAGTGTGCACGTCACAGTTGTGCACGTCGATGAGCTTAATGTGGCGCCGCTCCCCCGCGACGGCGAGGAGCACGTCATGCTCTCCGTTCGGTCTCGTTAGCAGCCCCCAATCCAACGTGTAGAAGCATTCGCCCTCGTCCTCATCAGCATACGACTGGAGTGGGCACACCACTTCCCGCAGCGGCTTATGAGGGGACATGCACGGAGTCTTCGTCTTCCTGTGCCGAGTGGCGCCGCCGTTGTTTCTGCGCCTTTTGTTCGCCGCCCTCGCCTTCGCCGTCATCGCCGCGCGCTTGCTCGCCTCGCTCTCCTTGGGGGCGCTCTCTTGGGCTGCGCCGTTGGTGGCGGCGTCGGTGGTGGCGGCGTCGGTGGTGGCGGCGTCGGTGGTGGCGGCGGCGGTGGTGGCGGCGGCGGCGGTGGTGGCGGCGCCCTCCTTGATGAGCTCGTCCTCGTCGGCTAGTTCGCACGGCGCACTCGCCACCTGGTCCGCCTTGGCCTCGCCGCAGTCGCTGCCCACGGCAAGATGGTCAGCGGAGGTGGCAGTAGCGGCAGTGGTGTTCTCGTCATTTCGGTCAGGAGCGCCGTTGCAGTCAACGCCCTTGCGTGCTGCGTCTGACGGATTGGGGTGGTCGGTGGCGGTGGGCTCAGGGGCGAGTTCGGAAGTCAACGTACCATCCACTCCCTGCTCCTCACCATCGACAGCCGGCGCGCCATCCTGTGCAGAGGGCTCCTCCAGGCGGTAGAGGTTCACAAGGTTCTTGGCCACGGTGGCGAAGACCAGCTGGTCATTCTCGTGCACGTGGTTGAAGGCGGCGGCCCAAATGGTGGTCCCGTGCCTCTCTTGCACACGCTGCATCCGCGGCGAATGCCTACGCCCGCTCTCTGCGCACCCGATGCAGTCTTGGACGACTCGTGTTCGCGCCTGTGGCGATACTCGCGCCAGTGTGGTTTTGTGGTTTTGTTAGTTAGGTAGGTCCTATTTTTAAGTCAAACGGGGGACGACCTAGGTTCCTACCTAGTTATACACGTAGTTTTTGTAACACATGGTGCTGCTGGGCAAGCACGGCGATGCGAAGACTGTGCAGCTGACGATATCGTCGCCCACGAATATAGCCGTTATCAAATACTGGGGCAAGCGCGACACCAAGCTCAACCTCCCCATCAACTCGTCAGTCTCTCTCACGCTCAACCAGCGAGACCTGCGCACCGTGACGACGGTGACGGCTTCGACTGCGTACGCCTCTGACAGGCTGTGGCTGAACGGGCATGAGGAGAGCGTCGGTGAGTCGTCCCGCCTCCTTTCCGTCTTCCGCGAGGTTCGCGCCCTCGCATCGGACCTCCGTGATCCGAGCTCCGGCGCAGTACTCGTCAACAAGAAGGAATGGGCTCAGATGAACATCTGGGTCGTCTCGGAGAATAACTTCCCCACCGCTGCTGGGCTCGCCTCCTCTGCTGCGGGGTACGCTGCGCTGGCGTTTGCGCTCGCGACGCTCATGGGCGTGCCCAACGACGCCCAGCTCTCCGTCATCTCGCGTCAGGGCTCGGGCTCCGCCTGCCGCTCTCTCGCGGGCGGCTTCGTCGCTTGGGACATGGGCGAGCGCGAAGACGGCGCCGACTCGCGCGCTCGGCAGGTGTCACCGGCGTCCCACTGGCCTGAACTACAGGTCCTCATCCTTGTCGTCTCCGATGCCAAAAAGTCCGTCTCGTCCACCGGCGGGATGATCACTTCAGTCGCCACATCACCGCTGCTCGCGCACCGCGCCAAGGCCATCGTCCCCGGCCGTATGACAGAGATGGAAGCGGCGTACCGCGCACGCGACTTTGCGGCAGTCGCCAAGCTCTCGATGCAAGACTCGAACCAGTTCCACTCCACCTGCCTCGACACCTACCCGCCCATCTTCTACCTGAATACCGTCTCGCGAGATGTGATCAACATGGTACACGCCTTCAACGAGGCCGCCGGTGAGGTGAGGCTCGGATACACGTTCGACGCGGGGCCCAACGCCGTGCTCATCGTACAGAGGAAGCACGTGGCGCAGGCACTCGCAGCAGTACTCAAATACTTCCCACCAGTTGCGGGCAAGGAGGCTGGCTACGTGAACCGACCCGAGCTCGAAGCCGACGCTGCCAAGGCGGAGCTACCGCCAGCGCTCGCACAAAAGTTTCCGCTAGCGCCCCAACCGGGCTCCGTGCGGTATGTCTACCACACGGACGTGGGCGACGGCGCCGCTGTGCTACCTGATACTGAGACGCTCGCTGATCCAGCAGGGCTGCCGCTCGCGACCGCGGACGACCCCAAGTCGCCGCTCCTTGGCAAAGCCACGGCCATCTACGATGCCGTCTCCGGACGCGTTGCAGCCGCAGTCGCAGCCTCGCCAAGGCTCAGCATTGGCGCCGCCGCAGCCGCAGGCGCCGCCATTGCAATGGCGCGAAAGTGAGAGCTGGAGCTTCTACTTGCACAAGATTCTGGGGCTGGTGATGCATAATCACCAACGTGCTTGAACATGATCAACAATGTCAATCATACGAAAATCATGACAAAACAGGGCACAAGAAGATCAAAACGTGCGTGTCTAGAAATACGGAAGTACCCAAATAGCAATCAAATAGCAATAGGAAATATAGTGATTTGAAATACTCATACTTTTTTCTAAATCGTAAATCTAAACGACCTGTTTCTGTTATAATAAGTTTTCTACCCCCATTCATTTATATATGTATACACGTTGAGTGTAAAAATGGGGTTTTGAGTATAGGGTACCGAACTATTTCACTTGCCCAGATTTTGACACTCGCACTGCATGTGGATCGAGCTCTGCAATTACAATAAGCCAAACGCCAACACCTAACCTATCTGTATCTACTAGCCCTCCAAAGGATTCCAAAGTGCATAGTCTGAGTTGGCTACACCATCAGCGGAGCGCCTGCGGCTTTCTTTCCCAGCGCAAGGCGGATCCGCTCACTGTTCCGTTGAGATCTCCTCCTCGGTTGAGATCGCCGCAGGTACACCACGAAGGGCTGTCCAAGACCCCAGAAGAGCAGACAGCCGAGCGAGGCGCAAATGGTGAGAAAGAGCGCCATCCTCGCGGAGGGGGACAACCCCAGCTCGCTGAGGAAAGGAGGCTGCTGTGGGGGCAGGGGCGGCGGCGGCATCAACGGCGGCGGCGGCGGAAACGGCGGCGGCGCGGGTGATGGCGGTGATGCCGGTGCGGGTGATGGCGGTGGAGCTGGCGGCGGTGACGATGGCGACGGTGGTGATGGCGGCGGCGGCTGCGGCGGTGGTGGCGACGGTGGCGACGGTGTCAGCGCCTCGCGCGCTCTCGCCTCCCGCTGCGCCTCGTAGAAGGCCTCGAATTCAGTAAAGCGAATCTCTCCGTGGCCGCCATTGCGCAAATGGCGCTCGAGCGACTTTTGGAGCGACTCGTTCGGCTGTGGCACCAGATGAAGAAAATGGCCGAGTTCGCGCGCGCTCAGGGCTCCCGATTGATCGAGATCGAGCCCTTCGAAAACGTCATGCACGGCGAGCGGAGCGTCGGCAAAGGCGGCGCTCCATTTGGGAAACAGGGTGCAGAGGGCGCCAACGACCAGCGCGACGAGGAGGAGTATCTCCAGCAGGAGCTGTTTGAGATCGAACGAGCATCTGGTGCCATAGACTGCATCGGAGCCATCATTGAGCCGCCCGGGGCCCTTGGTGAGCATCCGGCCAGCGTGGACGCGCGGGGGTGGCCGAAAGGACCAAAATAGATTCCGTTTTTGCGGAGTTTATCCGTTCTTCCAGTAGGATGTCGAAGCGTCCCGTCGACGCCAAAGGCGGCGGCCCAGGCGGCAAGAACAGGCACGCGAAGCGGCGTTACTCTCCCGCCGACGACTTCAAGCAGGGCCTCCAAGGCATCATGATCACCTGCGACATCCACCGCGAGAAGCAAGCCGTCCGCGAGTGCTTCGGTCTCCTTGAGCAGCTCATCGGCGACGATGGCGTCTCTTCTTCTGCCGCAGCTGCGGCGTGCTCGGATGCCGGTGCGACCGCCGGCAGCGCACTCGCGCAGGAGCTCGCAGATCTCGGCGGCGGCGCGAGCAGCACCACGGGTGCCGCCGGCAAGGGCAAGGGTAAGAGAGGAGGGAAGGCTCGCAAGTTCTCTTCCATGCAGACTGGATGCGGTGGCAACATCTTCATCAAGTTCGAGGATGTCTCCCTTGACCCACTGGAGCTCGCCGATCGCATCTTCGATCAAGCGATCGCCTCAGCCGCTCACTCGCACACCTCAGCCGCTCCGCACGTGATCCGTCTCCTCCCGGTGCAGATGACGTGTGTAGCGAATGTGGATGAGATCGCCAAGGCAGCAACAGCGCTGGCCTGGGCACTCTGTGGGAGTGAGGGGAGCTATTCTGTGCAGTGGAAACGGCGCTGCAACTCGAGCATCGACAAGATGAGCGTGATCGATGCCGTCGCCGGGCTTGTTCCGAAGGTGGCGCCAAAGGCGACAGTCTCGTTGAAATCGCCCGACGCAGCCATACTCGTCGACGTGATCAAGAATGTGAGCTGCGTGTCGGTACTCCCAAAGTGGAGACAGAACCGTGAGTATAATCTACGCGAGTGTACCACTCATGGTGCTGCTACCTCAGGCCATCCGCCACCAAGCGTCACGCCTGCCGCTCCCGCCGGCGTTGCCGCAGTATAGTTTTAGAGTTCAAGACCAAGACGTCGATAATAGAAATATCATAATATTAAATATAAATAAAAAATATAACTACATAGTAAATATTTTCGGGTATTGGTATTGGTATAGCACGAGGCAGCAGCTGATGAGTTCAGACAATTGAATTCATCTGATCACATATATTAATTGAGAGCCACTCCGGCTCGATGTACACACTACACAGTCCCCTGACGCGTCCGAGATCTGCGTATATAGGAACCTATAGATATAAACCCTAATAGATGCTGTCACGCTGGACGTTTGCCGCCGCTCGAATCGGATCACGTCAACGTGTTCGAGAGTGGCTCGAGCGCGTCGCAAGCGCTCGGGCTGTGTGTTTGTGCTCTCGGCGGCGCCACCGCCCCAGAAGGGCGAAGGCAGCCGTTGCGACGATCGCAGAAGAGGCGCCCGCGATGGCGCCGCTCGTGAGGGCGCCTTGCAATCTAGCGCCGCTGGGCGGCTCGTGAGCGTAGAAGGGCTCATCAGCCGATCCGAGCAGCGCACCCATCCGTGGCCGCTGGTACGCTTCGAATACACGCATCATACCCAATAAGAGCGCGTCTCTGCCCTCGAACCCGTCCGCGGCGAGAACGTCCGCATGCCCATCGTGAGATGCTCGTCTCGCCTTGTACGAGACTGCGACGCGGGCGCATCGCGTGCCACAGGCGTCGTCGCCACTCTCGGTGCACTCGATCGTGCATCCCCGCACTCTCGCGTGCCCGCCCACGCTCAGGTTGGTCTCGAAGCGCAGCCGCTTGTCCTCAACGTGGAAGCGGCTCGGATGCATGAAGACCATCAGCGACTTGAGATCGCACTGGGCTGGCGACTCGCGGAAGCCGTGGCTACCGAGCTCGAGGGCCTCAGTGCACGGCGCGCATCGGAAGTCCGTGCTCCGGCACCCGTCACAGTCCGCCTCTGCCGTTCTATACCAAGCTGTCAGCATTTCGCTCAGCAATGCGCCTCCGGGCCTCTCGCTCCCCATGAGCGATTCCCACACAGGGCCCTGAAAGCGCGAATCGCACGCGGGCTCGCTGTGTGCGAGGATGACCCCTGCCCACTCCGCGTGCATCATCGCGTTGTAGTTCGCAACGTCCTCGCCCGCGCCAGTGTGGTCCGCGCCCTTGACGTTCGTCTCGGCCCACGGCGTGAAGCCTCCGGCGGCGCCGATAAAGAGGCGGTTTCCCGGTACGATGGATCCGCCTACGGCGAGGAGGAGGAGTCGCGAGAGCTCGTCGGGTGAGAGGCTCGCGCGCACGTGGCCGATGCTCTCCGCCGGCCCGATCAGCCAATAGACCACCGGCGCGGCGCGCGTGCCGTAGCCACGGCCGGCGGCTTCCCGCACGACCCGCTTGACGGCATTCGCCATATGCGGGTGTCCCTCCGGCCGTTGCTTGGTGTTGGGGAGGACCATCCCACGGAGGCAGGCCTCCCAATCGCCCGTGAAACGCGCCGGAGGCTCCAGCGCCCACGTGTCTAGAAGCTGCGCTTCTGTAGGCGCCGTCGAGCCGCCCGCGAGAATGATCGGGCCATACTCAACATCTCCGCACTTCTTCTGGCCGAGGTCGTATAGGATCTTGGCGGCGATGTATGCGCCGCGTGTGGTGTCGCGTCCGGTGGCGATGACGAGCTGCAGGTCCAGCTTCGGGTCCATCGCAGCGTAGGCCAACGCGAACGGGTCGTCCATGAAGACACCAAGGTCGGTGTCGAGAATAAACGGAACTCCGGCGCCGTCCGGCCGGTAGCTCCAGATGGAGATGGGGACGGGTGCGTTGGGGCCGGCGCAGAGGGCGGAGGGTGATGGGTCGTAGGTGATCGGACACCCGTTCACGTTGTACTCCCCGGCCGGCATCGACCAATCGTCGATCCGAAAACCGAGGAGAGGCTGGAAGGAATCGCCGAATCGGAAAAAGTCCGTGTGGACTGATTTGGTCACGCGGCCGGTGGCGTCGACGGTGAGCCGCGTGGTGTGGAGTGCACCGGGTTCGTGCCTCAGGTTGAAACCGCTCCCAAAGTCGTAGTCGGGGTAGAGGATCCGTACCTCGCTCACGTTGCCATGTCGGAGCTTGATGCGGCGGCCGCACGTGGCCTCAGTGCGAGTGTCGTGGTAGGAGCAGTCGGTCCACGCGGAAGTGGTGGTCGTGGGAGCCAAGTCCAACGCTGGCGGCATCGGCCGCAAGCCCCAACACACCACGCCCGCCTTCAACGAGGGCGGCCGCGCACGAGGGAACCGCTGCGGCTCAGTTGTGGTGGTCGGACTGTTTGCTCTGCGAGTCCCCCCCCAAATCATTACATTTGGAGGCCTACCTGTACCTACATATAGGAAAAAACGTCTGTCACAAATATACAAAGTCGGAGCGCAAGAGCGCGAGGAGTCCGTCGAAAGAAGCTGCCGCGTGGATGTGAGACGTATGGACGACGCTTCGCCGAGCCCGCGCGCCGATCAGGCAGCTGTGGATCTCTCACTTGGCGCCTTCCGCGAAGCAGCGCGACACCACGCCAACTATGCCGCGAGCGCCGCCGCCGCATCCGCGCTGCTGAGTGCACTCGCCACGCACCACGCGAGAGCATCGGCCTCTGCCGGAGACTCTGCTGGAGACTCTGCCGGAGACTGTGACGGAGACTGTGACGGCGACTCTAACGGAGACTCTGATGGAGACTCGCTGAGTGCGCGTGGCCGATCGATTGCGATCTTACATGAGATGCGCCGCACGCTGCACCGGCTCATCGTGAACGTCTCCTGTCGGATGAAGCAACGAGATCCCACTGGTGCGACGCTCCCGAAACAGCGCGAGCTGCTCTCGCATGCTCACCGCGAGGCTGCTCAGCGGCTGCGCGCGATGGATGCGCCCCTCGATCCGCTGTGCACCGCCTCGACGAAGCGGCCGCTCCCTGCACCGCCCATTGCCGAATGTGCACAGCTCGACCTCCTCGGCGCTCGCCACCTGTGCGTTCACCGCTGCTACTTCTTCTCGTTCGAGCCGGCGCGGCGGTTGCGTGCGCTGCGCCTCGCGCTCGAGGCGTCGCTCTTGCAATCGGAGCGTGTGCCAAAAGACCAGATTGAATCGCATGCGGCGAGTCTCCTTGACGGATGGCGCGTCCACTTATGCGAACCTCAGCGGAGGCGGAAGCGACTCAACATGCGCAACGATCGCAGCCTGCCGGGCGCCACTGATTCCGGGCTACCCGCGCTCGCTGGAGGAGTCTCACCCGGAGTGCCACCCGGAGTGTCACCCGGAGTGTCACTTGGAGTGTCACCTGCTAAGGAGTTGGTGCCCTCCTCCGAACCGATGCTCGCCTATGTATCACCGACTGGGGTACGATTCTCGAGTCAGCCCGCTGCCCTGCGTCGCATCCTACAAGCGGAGCACTCGAGCCGATTCTTTGCGAGTGCAGGGCCGCCGAGTGGTGGGAGTAGGCAAGGCTCTCCCGGTTTTTCCCGTATGTGTCACAATGCCATTTTTCTGATACATCACCGGGTTCTTTCATTCTCAATTCCACCAGCAGTGGAAGCACGAGCCGGTTGTTCTCCTAGTTGCCTCCTGATAACCCCCGATTACCCCCCGATTACCCCCCAAGCACCCCCCAAGCACCCCCCAAGCACCCCCCAAGCA
>MDSY01061596.1_pt1 | contig 10260 bp, 4 predicted proteins | sample 811131 | NCBI WGS metagenome assembly MDSY01 (sample SAMN05326643, study PRJNA326480) | marine metagenome | isolation source: seawater | place: Atlantic Ocean: South West | collected 2010
ACTGGCGCAATACTCCGACCAGCAAGTCGCCTAATCACTGAGGCGCTGGCACTCAAAAGCAGTCCCGCATCCAACAGCTATTGTGGCTCTGAGGGTTCAGCATTCATCCAGCCTTAGGCATATTGCCAACGCCCTTGCTGAAAAACGTTTACCCGATGTTCTGTGTAAGACAGCATAGCCGTTGCGGTTGCCAAGCCCTGCTCTGCCTTCTTACCGGGCACCATGGCCTCATCGATCGAGTGGATGACACTAAACCAAGCAAGGTAACGCTAGACAACGGCTGAGGATAATCCGGGAACTGAGCTAGCTTCACTAATAGGTAACACGCCTTTCTCTCTTGCTTGGCTATCTAGCCCGCGTATATCCTAGACAAACCGTTGATCATCCGCGAAATCAATAAATTATGCACCACATGCGGTACAGGCTTTGGGCACACGGTAATCTTGCGCTTAAAAAGGCCCACTGGTATAAATAACAAGATCCGGCGAAATTGCCATCAGCCTTGGGGTATAACCATCGGCGAAGATATCGACTTGCATAGGCTTTAGGCAAGCGGCCGACGTGGTCTGTGATTTTTCAACTAATGCAGACGCTTTGCTTACGTTTCGTCCAGCTATCAGTAAGGTTATGTCTCCAATGCGTGTGAGGTTTCCCACGATTTTCTTGTCAAAGTTTCCATAGCCCCCAAGGACTACAACTTTTTTCATCGTGCCATTCCCCTCAATTAACCGTAAAAATCAACATGCTCGTATTAATCAAGATAATGAACGCCGAGTAATATTGAATCGCACTTGCGCAAAAACGACGCCTACATAAGTGACCAGTAATGTTACCCTAATCCCTATGCGTCAAAGCTACCCTGTCATCGCAGTGAAAACCCGATGCTTCGCTTGAGACACAAATTGAATGCCGAGGCTTTACCCAGATGACTGACTAGAAATGGCTTTCAACGAACAGCGGTTTGTGTTGTCCGAGATTGAGGAGTTGGCGTTTCGTGGACAAATACCCAGAGTGGTTTCCGGAGCTTCACTATGTCATATATTCACAAGGCTTGAAAATGAATAGGAGGTCAATCTTAAAAAGCGGACTTTTACTAGCGGTGTTGGCCTCAATGAATACTTATTCCAACACCTGTTCCTATCAATACTATGCTTGGAATACCGTCTTAAAAACAGCCACTGGATTTACCCATGTATCCAAATCTTATAGCGAGTTGGCGGGTTTTGAGCGCGATATACAAACTGGCTGCACGGTCTGCGAGGAAGATCAGGTGCTTGTAGAGATAATCCCATTAAAGGCGTTTAAAATGTGCCATATTGTGGCTCCCAGGGTCACTAAGATATTGCGCTCGCTGGTTGCGGCAGGGGAACCTTTGATTTCAGTGACAGGGTATCGAGTGGGAAAGACGAAAGGCTCTGTCGATAATGCAGGTCATCGAACAGAATTTAGTAACCATTCCTTTGGGATCGCACTCGACATAAACGACGATTACAACGGCCTATACGATAACTGCATCGAATATTCAGAGCATTGCATATTGGTCCGGGGTGGCGAGTGGCATCCAGATCAACCAGAAAGTTTGACCGCAGAAAGTGTTATTGTCCGAGCGCTGCAGTCTGTTAACTTCAAATGGGGGGGCCAGATCTTTGGTTACCAGAAAGACTTTATGCATTTCTCGCCCTCTGGATATTAGTTTTTGCAGCCTCGCTAAATAATCTACCGCTGAAAAATGCTAATATCACTTCTCCAGGAGCTATGATTTTTTATCCAAGGATAGGATATGAAAAAGATATTACTTTTTCCATTAACTGTATTAGCCTTTTTTATTGGAAAATTTTCTTGGACCGCACCGCCTTGGTTAGAGACAATTCTGCGGTTAATGCGCAGCAATATAAAGATCTCTATAGCTTTGCTGGTATTGGCCTGTGGCGCTTATGCCGGCAATCTTTTTTATCAATCATTACCTAAACCGATCATGGTTAAGGCTGAGATTGATGCTATTCAGATAACGCCCGCGCACTCTAGCGCTCAACCCAGCAACATGACTATTAACTTTGGGTATGATTTTTCTCAATTAAACGAAGGGCAAATCAAACCCGAGGGCCTACCGTCTGTCGCTCGAATCGATTTAGTCGGTAAAGAAATAGTCAGGGGTATAACCATTAGCCCAGCTAAAAAGGGCCAATGGAGTTGGCGCGATGATAGAAGTCTTCGCTTCATCCCTGAGACAGATTGGCCGGCTGGAACAGAATACACAGTAGTTTTTGAACCGACAATTTTTGTACAAGAAGTGGTTTTATCTGAAGATACCTACAGGGTGACTTCCCCTGAAATGACCGCCAGCTTTTCGCAGACAGAGTTTTACCAAGACCCTCAAGATAGCTCTGTAAGACGAGTTATTACCACGCTTAAGTTCTCGCACCCAGTCGATAAAAAATCTCTAAAGGATAATCTTGTAATGGGTATGCACCCATCGGGTGAGGGCAAGAGCACTCAACTTGAGCGCTATCAGTTCTCGATAACTTATGACAAATTCTCCCGTGAAGCCTATATCCAATCTGAGCCCATAGCTTTACCAGAAGCGTCCAATTATATGACGGTGACTTTGTCTGAGGGAGTAAAAACTCTGCTCGGGGGGCAGGGTCTTGAACAAGCCACTGAAACCAAAATGTTTATTCCCGATGTCTACAGTTTTTTAAAAGCCAGCTCTCGACTACAGATTGTTCGTAATGACCAAAACGAGCCCGAGCAAATCGTTTTACTAGACTTTACCGATGATATCGATGAGACGGAATTACGTAGCAAGTTACACCTCTATCTATTGCCTAAAATAGATCCGCGCAGCGGCAAAAACGATTGGAATGAACCGCGTAAAGTGAATGATAGTGTTTTATCTGATAGTGAAAAAATACAATATAGACTCATCCCCAATGAAAAAAGTTATTCGAAGATTTATAACTTTCAGGTAGATGTCCCTGAGAATCGTTATCTTTATTTAAAGATTGATGAAGGCTTAACATCGGTCAATAACTTTTCACACGCCTATTTTTATGACGATCTTATCGACAGTTCGACATACCCCAAAGAAGTAGATATTGTCGGCCGGGGTGCAGTGTTAACCTATTCGGGAAATCATGAACTCTCGGTATTAACTCGCGGCATTTCGGGGCTTAAATACAAGATTGGGCGACTTCATAAGGGGCAGTTGTATCATCTTATCTCGCAAACCAGCGGCGATATTTCACACCCAAGCTTCAATAATTGGAGCTTTAGTGAACAGAACATCGCTGATTTTGAAACCACCACAGTCCCCCTTAAAGAGGGACACCCTAAACAGGCGAACTATTCCTCGATCGATCTAACTCAGTATCTACCTAAGGAAAAGAACCGCTTTGGTCTGTTTTTTGTCGAGGTAAGGGGTTATGACTATCAACGGCAACGGGAATTGTATGAGGCTCATGACAAGCGTCTTATTCTTGTTACGGATCTTGGCGTCATAGTCAAAAATAATGCTGATAACTCTCACGAACTATTTGTTCAATCGATCGCTACGGGGGAGCCCGTCTCACAGGCCTCAGTTGAATTACTGGGGAAAAACGGCGTTGCAGTCTTTCAAGGCAAAACCAATATGCGTGGAAGGCTCTCTATTCCGATCACCGAGAATATGGATGAGGAGCACAAGCCGACGGTTTATCTTGTCAAACATGCAGAGGATTTATCTTTTATTCCATTCGATAGACGCTCCAGACAAATCAACTTATCTAAATTTGATATTGGTGGCGTACGTTCTAGTCCGTCTGATAAAAATTCGTTAAATGCATTTTTGTTCAGCGATAGAGGTATTTATCGCCCAGGTGAAACCATCAATCTTGGCTTCATTGTAAAAGACAAAGATTTCTCTAATGTTGAGAGTATCCCTCTAGAGCTAGTGATCACAGGTCCTAAAAACACCGAAATCAAAGTGTCTAAATTTGACCTTTCGAAGATGGGGTTCAACGACTTTCAATACCTAACAACCTCGACTTCAGACACGGGGAGATACACCGCATCACTTCATCTGGTGAGGAAAAGCCACCGTCGGGGTAGAGAGATAGGCTTGGTTAGCTTTAGAGTTGAAGAGTTTCAGCCAGACACGATGAAAATTCAAAGCAAGCTGTTGGATAACGCAGAAAAAGGCTGGAATACCGAGGAAAATATCAAGGCCAAAATTAAGTTAAGTAACCTCTTCGGCACCCCTGCCCAGGACAGGAAAGTAAGTGGCCACTTTAGTATTCAGCCACATAGTTTTAAGTTTAAAGCTTATGCAGACTACAAATTCACCGATCCCTTTTTTAACCAAGAACGCCAGCCTCTCAGTATCAATACGTCGTTGGGTCATCGACGAACCGATACCAATGGCCTGGTTGAATTCGACCTTGATGTATCTAAATTTAGGCAAGGTACGTACAGCCTTCGATTCACTGCCGAAGGCTATGAGCAGGCTGGAGGGCGCAGTGTGGTAGCGGTTAATAGCGCACTAATATCGCCATTAAACAGCCTGATAGGTTACAAGCCTGATGGCAAATTGAGCTATATAAATGCTGGTAGCGACAGAACAATTGAGTTTATCGCCATAGATAAACAGCTCAACAAGACCGCAATAACGGACGTTAAATTAATATTAAAACAATCACACAATATTTCTACCTTGGTCAAGCAAAAAAACGGTGCCTATAAGTATCAAACGATAAATAGAGAAACCGAGATTTCAAGCCGAGCATTATCCCTAACAGAGACGGGGTATCAATATGTCATTGATACTGAAACACCGGGTGACTTTGCTCTGGAGGTCTATGACCCCCAACAGCGCAGGTTATCAAGAGTCACATTTTCTATCGTTGGATTTGCAAATTTGACCGGTAGAATTGATAAGAGCGCCGAGTTGCAGGTTAAGTTAAATAAGCAAGACTACAGGCCCGGTGAAACTATCGAAATGAATATCACAGCGCCTTATTATGGCGCGGGCTTGATTACCATTGAGACGGATAAAGTCCACAACCACAAATGGTTTAAAACAACTGCAGAAAGTACCGTTCAACGCATCAATATTCCCGACGATCTCGAGGGCACGGGCTACGTCAATGTCGCTTTTGTGCGCGACATTAGCTCGCAGGAGGTGTTTACCAACCCATTGAGTTATGCAGTTAAACCCTTTGCCATAGACAAGTCGAAGCGTCGAATCGATGTCTCTTTGCTGACCGAGGAGATTGTTCGTCCGGGGAAGCCCATGGATATATCTTTCAGTACCTCAAAGCCCTCGAGAATCGCGATTTTTGCGGTTGACGAAGGTATTCTTCAAGTTGCCAACTATACAACCCCAGACCCACTGTCACATTTCTTAGTGAAGCGAGCGTTGAGCGTTGAGACTCTTCAAATATTAGATCTGATACTCCCCGATTTCAATCTCGTTAGAGAATTGTCGGCGAGCGGAGGCGGCGAGAGCAAGAAAAAATCCTTAGCGCAAAATCTCAACCCATTTGCACGCCAGACAGATAGACCTGCCGTGTTCTGGTCTGGTATCTACGATGCAAATGAGCAAGTCCAAAATGTGACCTTTGATGTGCCCGATACTTTTTCCGGTGAGTTGAGAATTATGGCTGTTGCCGTCGGCGAAGACGCTGTAGGCGCAACCTCTTCCTCATCCATTGTCCGGGGCGCCTTTATTATCTCGCCAAATGTACTCACTCAAGCGACCCCAGGTGACGAATTTATGGTCACCGTGGGTATTGCCAACATTATCGATGGATCTGGGCAAGGCGCGCAAATTGATGTGCACGTTGCGTCGTCTGAACACCTTGAAATTCTCGGTGCGAGCAGTACCCAACTCATTATTGATGAAGGAAGCGAAGGTAAGTTTACATTCAAAGTTAAAGCAAAAGAAAAATTAGGTGCTGCACAATTCACCTTTACTGCAAAGCATAAAGAGCATGCTGCCACGCGAACAACTGGCTTGAGTGTGAGGCCAGCAACGCCTTATTACACAAGCTTTATCACAGGTTTTGAAAACGACGGTGCGGTCCGATTGACAGATCTTCGAAGACTTTATCCCGACCTCGCCGAACAGGCGGTCGCCGCATCATCGGGACCACTAGTTATCGTCGATGGACTCCATAGCTATTTAGAGACCTTCCCCCATGGTTGTACAGAACAAGTGATTAGTCAGGTATTCCCCCTAATCGGCTTGATGTCACACCCTGCGTACGGTGCCCACCTCAAAGGTGTTAGTCAGCATTTTAGCCATTTGATCGATAAACTCAGAGAGCGCCAGTTAAGCGATGGCGGCTTTGCATTTTGGCCGGGGCATACCAACTCTGCGGATTATCCGTCTATTTATGTGATGCACTTTTTAATCGAAGCGCATGAGCAAGGCTACCCTGTTCCAACAGATATGATGCAAAGAGGCAAAGAGTACCTCAAAGCCTATACCGCGAATCAGGGGCGTTCGATATCAGCCACTAGAGACAGAGCGAACGCCATTTACTTGTTGACGCGAATGGGCGAAGTGACAACCAACCTCTTAGTAGATTTAGAGGAAAATTTACTTAAATCATATAAGGGCCGATGGCGATCAGATATTCTATCCGTCTATATGGCTTCGACTTACAAATTGTTACACAAAGACCAAGAGGCCAAACAATTAATTGGAGGCTATGAACTAGGCTCGACTCATGACACCTTAAACGACTTCCGCTCTGTCTTGGCTATAGACGCACAGTACCTGTATCTATTGACAAAGCATTTCCAACCAGAAGCCAAAAGGATAGACGGTGCAGAGCTTCACAAATTAACTGATCAGATATTTCGCGGCGAATACAATACCATTTCTTCCGCCTACGCAATTCTTGCACTTGGGGCTTACAGCGAACTGTTCCCCGTCAGCGGCTTTAACAATGAGGTAATTTTCAATGGCGTGTCAGCCAACGATCAGAAAACAATTTTGACCGCAGCTTTAGCGCCTTTTTTGAAAGCCTCGTATGATACGAATAGCCAGGGGGTTGAAATAAAAGCGCAGGAGCCATTGTTCTACCTAAATGTTCAGTCAGGATTCGACAGTGCTTTACCCGAGAAGCCTGTTCGGGAGGGCATTGAAATCTATCGAACCTTTACCGATGACAAAGGCGAAGAGGTGACGACTTTTGAGCAGGGCCGTGAGCTCACTGTCAAACTAAAAGTGCGGGCGCTAAATGGTAAGTCGCTATCGAACGTCGCAATTATAGATCTATTGCCTGGCGGATTTGAAATTGTGCGAAGTTCAGTATCAACCACAGCTTACGATTGGCGAGCGGATTATGTTGATATTAGAGAAGATCGAATCATCTATTATGGTCATTTTGACAGTACCCTCAGGGAACTGACATATAGAGTAAAGCTTACGGCTTCTGGCGACTTTGTTATACCGCCTTCTTATGCGGAATCTATGTATGATCGACGTATAAGAGCCATATCAGCATCCGGTGAGTTTAGTGTAATTCCCTCCCAATGATTAAAAAGAGCATGGCAGTACTTTTGAGTATCGCCATTATTACGCCCCTGCTAATCTATCTGCTTTGTCCTCCGCCAGAGCTCAAAAACTACATACCCTACTCAAAAGCATTTTATGATGTGGATGGCAAATTACTGCGCCTAAGCTTGGCAAAAGACCAGCGTTATCGGCTCTATAAGCCACTCCAAGACATCTCGCCTAAATTGATCAACGCGACTATTCTTTATGAGGATCAAAATTACTATTCACATGGGGGAGTAGATGCGCTGGCCTTGTTGAGAGCTTTTTGGACGACCTATATATTACGCGAGAGACGGGTGGGAGCGTCAACCCTTGCTATGCAATTGGCCCGACTTAGATGGCAGATTAATTCAACTTCTTTGCCGGGGAAAATGTATCAGATAGTGCGAGCCATACAATTGTCCCGACACTATTCGAAACACGAAATATTGGAGGCCTACCTTAACCTGACACCCTACGGCCATAACATTGAGGGTATTGGTGCAGCCAGTGCAATTTACTTTGACAAGCAACCCAGCCAGTTAAGCTTGCCCGAAGCGTTAACATTGGCTGTGATTCCCCAAAACCCAAACAAAAGAACGCCCACGCATAAACAGGGCTATAACAATCTATTGGCAGCCCGCTCCCTGCTGTTTCAGCGCTGGTTAGAACGCTGCCCCGAAGATCGTAAAAAGGCAAAATTTTTCGATTTGGAATTGGTAATTAGATCACTCGACCAATTGCCCTTTGAAGCGCCACATTTCATTACCTTTGTTGATGCGCAACTGTCGGAATGGGAGGGCGGTAATGTAAAGACTACGATTAAGTTACATAGCCAAAAACGCTTAGAAAAAATCGTTGCAAACTATGTAGCTTCCAACAAACGCATCGGAATAGCCAACGCTGCCGCGTTACTCATCAATCACCAATCGATGTCTATTGAGGCCATGGTGGGGTCGAGTGACTTTTTCGATCCTAAGATATCCGGACAAGTTAATGGCTTAACCGCGAAGAGATCGCCTGGTTCGGCATTAAAGCCTTTTGTTTATGCGTTGGCCATGGATCAGGGGTTGATTCATCCCCTGTCGTTACTGAAAGATCTTCCGACCAAATTTGGAGGGTTTACCCCAGAAAATTATGACAAACAATTTTTAGGCCCTCTATCTGTAAAGGACGCTTTAATTGAATCGCGCAATGTTCCCGCAGTAAATCTCCAAGCAAATCTCACCTCAAGGTCATTTCATCAGTTTTTAACCGAGGCCGGTGTCTCTGATTTAAAGGATGAAAATCACTATGGACTGGCATTGGCACTGGGCGGTGGTGAAGTCACCGGCCTGGAGTTGGCGAGCCTTTACTCAATGTTAGCCAATGGCGGCATGTTGAATCCAATCAATTATTTGGTCGACAGCCATTCGAGTGCTAGCAATCGGTTACTGAGTAAAGAAGCGAGTTTTATGATCTTGGATATCCTTAAAAATAACCCGTCACCCGATGAACTCAGTTTTGATATTCCGGGCGCAAAAACTAACGATATTCCTTGGAAAACCGGCACATCGTGGGCGTTCAGGGATGCTTGGGCCGTCGGTCTAAGCGGGCCTTATGTGTTGATTGTTTGGATCGGAAATTTTGATGGTAGCGGCGATGACTCGTTTGTAGGAAGGACGGCCGCAGGCCCACTCTTTTTTAAGATTATGGACGCTATCTACCCACCACAAGATTGGCAGGTCGCAGACTTATTGTATGCTGACAATTTGAATCTGAAGCGGGTGGAGGTTTGTTCAAATACGGGAGACCTTTTTGAAAAGCATTGCCCCGCCACAGAAGAGTCTTGGTTTATTCCGGGTGTATCGCCCATAAAATCATCAAATATTTACAGAAAAGTGCCGATCAACCCTGTCACGGGGCTTCGTACCTGCTTTCATCAGCCTGGCGTTACCGAGTTGAGCCTTTATGAATTCTGGCCATCAGAGTTTCTCCAAGTATTTGCGATGGCCGGTATATCATTAAAATCTCCTCCCGAGTATCATCAGCGCTGCAGCCTAGATATCACCAGCACAACAGGCATCAATCCGGTGATTACATCACCACAATCATCCATTGACTATGTCTACAGGTTTGGGAGCAATCAGCCCTTAACCATACCTTTAACCGCTAACGCAGATGCAAGCGCACAAAAACTGCACTGGTTTATTGATTCCTCTTATATCGCCTCATCGACCCCAACGGGCGTTGTGACTTGGAACGCGACGCCGGGTGAGTACGAAATCAGAGTGGTCGATGGTCACGGTAGAAGCGAAGTGACGCAGTTTAGAGTTATTTCCTCAGCCAACTGACGTTGTCCATTGGGCAATGCTCGGTCTAGTTCGTCGGCTTAAGGTTCATAGACCAGCCAGTCGCCAGAAATAGTCCAACGATAGTCATCGACAAGTCTCGCGTGGGCGGCCGCGGCCACCGCCGTGTATGACCGTCCCCCAGCACCCAGCACTACGTTGAGGGGGATCCCCGCTTCGTCGCTGCTAATCACTGCCCAACCACTCAGCAGGGCATCATAATGACGGTTATTTAGGCCCGAGCCGTCTAACATTTTCGCAGCCATTTCTAAACTGGAAATATCCCAAGCGCCGAGGTCTTGGTTAAAGGCGCTGGCTAGGAAAAATATCCCATCCATGTCAGTGACGTTGCGGGTATCCCAGCCACCGAGATCTTGGTTAAAGGCGCTGTTGTATTGAAACATCCAA
>MDSY01078544.1_pt1 | contig 10260 bp, 10 predicted proteins | sample 811131 | NCBI WGS metagenome assembly MDSY01 (sample SAMN05326643, study PRJNA326480) | marine metagenome | isolation source: seawater | place: Atlantic Ocean: South West | collected 2010
CTTTATTCCTTAATTGCTCAGCAATAAAAAAAGCATAAGGTCCCGCAATATCTCCTAAATTTACAACATAAACGTCAGGCAATATACTATTATTTTCTTCGCCTAAACCTTCAAGTAAAAGAATTATCCTCTCCACACCAATTGCAAAGCCGCATGCAAACGTTGGATTGCCACCTAATTTCTCAACTAAGTAATCATACCTTCCTCCACCGGCTATGGTTGATTGACTTCCCAGGTCATCTGTTACCCATTCAAACACTGTTCTATTGTAATAATCTAAACCCCTTACTAACCTTTTATTGATTTTAAATTCTATATTATGCTTTGAAAGAATATCGCAAAGTCCATCGAAATGATCTTTCGCCGCCTTTGATAAATAATCTATCAATTTAGGTGCAGCTTCTAACATCGACTGCATTTCCTTATTTTTACTATCTAATATTCTTAACGGGTTACTATTTAACCTTCTCTTTGCATCATTATCCAAAACATCTAGATTTTCTTGAAAATAAGAAATTAATTTTTCTCTATAAATGATTCTGTCCTCTGGATCTCCAATTGAATTAATTTCAAGACTTATATTCTTTAACCCTAATGATTCCCATAACCTTGCTAACAATAAAATTTGTTCCGCATCCGATTCAAAGCTATCAAAACCAAATGACTCAATACCAAACTGATGAAATTGTCTTTGCCTTCCTTTTTGAACGTTTTCATGTCTAAACATAGCTCCTCGATAAAATAATTTTACTGCGCCGTTATAAGTAAGATTATTTTCAATAATTGCCCTTACACATCCCGCCGTTCCCTCAGGCCTCAGGGTTAGCTTATCTTTATTGAGACTATCTTCCCAGCTATACATTTCTTTTTCTACTATATCGGTGTTCAACCCAACACTTTCAACAAATAAATTAGTTGACTCAACAACAGGTAGTCCAATTTCTTGATAGCTATACTGATCTAAAATTCCAAGTGCTTTATCCTCAAAATAACGCCATAATCTTTGCTTCTCAGGTAAGACATCATAAAAACCTTTCAATGTTTGAAATTTTTTAGCCATTTTTAATTTTTCTTATAATTGTTTTCGACATAATCATTGATAATCTTTATAAAATCTATCCCGATATTATCACCTTTTAAAGTGACTGTTTTTTTTCCATCCACAAAGACTGGTGCAACTGGAATTTCTCCTGTTCCAGGTAGGCTAATTCCTAAATTTGCCATTTTTGATTCTCCAGGGCCATTAACTACGCATCCCATTACAGCCACACTCATTTCTTCAACGCCATTATACGTCTCTCTCCATTTGGGCATCTCTTCCCTAAGATAGTTCTGAATATTTCCTGCTAATTCTTGAAAATAGGTTGAAGTTGTTCTTCCACAGCCCGGGCATGAGGTAACCAGAGGCATAAATGACCTAATACCCATTGTTTGAAGAAGCTCTTGAGCAACAATAACTTCGTTTTTCCTTGACTCATTTGGAGCTGGTGTAATAGATATTCTTATTGTGTCTCCAATACCGTGTTGCAATAAATAACCTATTGATATTGCTGAAGCAACAATTCCTTTTGAACCTATGCCAGCTTCTGTAAGCCCTAAATGCAAAGGATAATTACATCTTTTTGATAGCTTCGAATAAACCTCTATAAGATCTTGAACATCACTAACCTTACATGAAACGATAATTTTATCCTTGGCAATTCCAATATTTTGAGCAACTTCTGCGCTCTCGATAACTGATTGAATTAAGGCCTCTTTCATTACGACATTTGCGTCCATTGGTAAGTCTGATGAAGCATTTGTATCCATCATTACTTTGAGTAAATCTTGGTCTAAACTTCCCCAATTAACTCCAATTCGAATAGGTTTATCGTACTCAATTGCAATCTTAATCATAGTTGCAAACTGATCATCCCTCTTCAATCCTCTTCCAACATTTCCTGGGTTTATTCTATATTTATCAAGTGCTTTTGCGCATTCTGGATAATTTTTTAAAAGTTTATGGCCATTAAAATGAAAATCACCTACGATTGGTGCATTACATCCCATACTAATTAAATCTTTTTTTATACAAGGAACCTGTTTTGCTGATTCTTCATCATTTACCGTAATTCGAACAATTTCAGATCCAGCTTTCCATAACTCATAAATCTGATTAACAGTTTCCTTTCGATTAGATGTATCTGTATTCGTCATCGACTGAATTACAATAGGTGCGCCTCCGCCAACAGCAATCTGTCCAACCTTAACCTGTATTGTATTTTTTTTTATCATCTAAGTTTTTATTAGTTTAATATTTTGCGTTATTTTAGTCTTATCTTGAACTTGACCAGCTAATTGACCGCATGCCGCGTCAATATCATCTCCCCTGGTTTTTCTGATAGTTGTAATAATATCTGCATCAGTAAGTACTTTTTTAAATTCTAAAATTACTTTACGTTCTGAGCATTTATAACCACTATTTAGAAATGGATTAAAAGGAATTAAATTGAATTTACATGGAGTATCTTTAACCAGCTGAACCAAAGCTTTAGCCTGCTCAATTGAATCATTAATGCCCTTGAGCATCACATATTCAAATGTTATGAAGTCTCTAGGTGCTTTTTCTAAATAACGCTGACAAGAGGCTAAGAGGTCTTTTAAAGGGTATCTTCTGTTTATAGGCACGAGCTTATTCCTTAATAAATCATTAGGTGCGTGAAGTGAGATAGCCAAAGCCACCGGGCAATCCTCTCTTAAGCGATCAATCGAAGGAACAAGTCCACTAGTTGACAATGTAACCCTTCGTCTACTAAGCCCATAGATTCTGTCATCAAGCATCATTTCTAGTGACTGAAGAACGTTTTTATAATTTGATAGTGGCTCACCCATACCCATCATTACTACATTTGATATGATGCGATTATTACCGCTTGAACCCTTGTATTCACCTTTTTTTCTTAACATTTTATTTGCCAACCATAACTGGCCTATGATTTCACCAGAGCTTAAATTTCTATTTAAACCTTGTCGACCTGTCGAACAAAAAGTACATTCTAAAGCACAGCCAACCTGCGAGGATATACACAATGTTCCTCTATTAGCCTCAGGAATAAAGACAGTTTCAATACCGTTATTTTCACCAACATCCAAAAGCCACTTTCTTGTTCCATCTTTTGAAATATGGTCAAGAGTAATTTTTGGAATTGAAACACAAGCATTCTCATTTAAAGTTTGCCTAAAAGATTTAGCAACATCAGTCATCTGATTAAAATCTCCAACTCCAGACTGATAAATCCATCTCATCAATTGTTTTGCACGATAAGGCTTATGTCCAAATTTTTCTAAATATTCGGTTAGTTGATTACAGTTAAGCTCCAGCAGATTATTCAATTAAATTAGTTTCAGCCAAAAAAATATTCAATTTCAATTTTAGCATTTTCTATTGAATCGGATCCATGAACAGCATTAGCGTCAATGCTTTCTGCAAAATCAGCTCTGATAGTTCCAGCATCTGCTTCCTTAGGGTTAGTGGCACCCATAAGGTCTCGGTTCTTTAAAACAGCATTATCGCCCTCTAAAGCCTGAATCATAACTGGTCCTGAAGTCATAAAGGCAACTAAGTCATTAAAAAAGGGTCTGTCTTTGTGTACCTCATAAAAACCGCCTGCCTCCTCTTTTGAAAGATGAATCATCATAGCCTTAATAATTTTTAAATCAGCTTTCTCAAATCGAGTATAAATTTCTCCAATAACATTTTTTTTAACTGCATCTGGCTTAATAATTGATAAAGTTTGCTCGACAGGCATATATATTTCTCCAAAAAAAAATAAAATTAACAAAAGAGCGTTAAAATAACACTTTTTAGTAATAAAATAAACGACTTAGCAATGGAATCTTACCTAACAACAGCATTTTATCACTTTGTAAGAATTGAAGAATACAAGAAACTACAACCGATTATTCAAGATTTTTGCGATAAAAATTCTATTAAGGGCACTATCTTACTGGCCTCTGAGGGTATCAATGGAACTTTATCGGCTTATGAAAAAAATATAAATGATTTTCATCGTTTCATAAAAAATGATGAGCAATTTAAAAATAAGTTTAAAAGCATTGCTCACAAAGAATCATGGGCAAAAAAAAATCCTTTCTATCGAATGAAAGTAAGAATAAAAAAAGAAATAGTTACTCTTGGTGTTAAGGGAATAAGTCCAACAAAAAAAGTAGGAAAGTATGTTAAATCAGGTGACTGGAATGCGCTCATATCTGACCCAAATACAATCATCATTGATACTAGGAACAGTTATGAGGTAGATATAGGTTCTTTTAAAGGCGCAGTTAATCCGAAAACAAACTCTTTTCGAGAGCTTCCACAATTTATTGATAAAAATATTGAAAAATATAAAGGAAAAAAAATTGCTATGTTTTGTACTGGAGGAATTAGGTGCGAAAAGGCAACATCACTTTTAATTGAAAAAGGAATTGAAAATGTATTTCACTTACAAGGAGGTATTTTAAAGTACTTAGAAAAAATTCCAGAAGAAAAAAGTTTATGGCAAGGTGAGTGCTTTGTTTTTGATCAACGAGTAGCAGTCACTCATAAATTAAAACAAGGAAAATATAATCAATGCTTCGCCTGCAGACACCCTCTCTCTCCAGACGAAATGTCATCAAATCAATATAAAAAAGGTTCCTCTTGTCCTTACTGTTACAATAAATTATCTGATAAAAAAAAATCTAGTTTACTGGAGCGACAAAAGCAAATTGATTTAGCTCATTTAAAAGGTGAAGAGCACATCGGTAAAATTATAGATAAAGGAAAAGTTTAATGGATAAAATACGCTGGGGAATTTTGGGAGCTGCTAGAGTTAATGAGCGACTAATGCCAGCTATTGTTAACTCCAAAAAAGGAGAACTGATTGCCATAGCTAGCAGAAGAAATGATGCTGCTAGAGACTGTTTACTAAAACACTTTCCAGCCCTTGAAGATAATGTGCAAACCTTTAATAACTTTGATGAAGTAATAACGCACAAAAGAATTGATGCTATTTATATACCACTAGCAAATGAAGAACATACCGAGCCAGCATTAAAGGCCATTAGATCAAAAAAACATCTCCTTATTGAAAAGCCTATGGCAATCAAATCTTCCGAGGTTGAATTATTAATCAGTGAGGCAAAGAAAAATAATGTCAAAATTATGGAGGGATTCATGTACGCATTCCATCCTCAATTTAATAGAATGCAAGACATTATTCGCTCAAAGATATTGGGAGATATTAATTATGCTCATTCGATGTTTTCCTTCCCTATTCAACCCGCTCGATTTTATAGGATTAACCGAGCTATAAAAAATGGTGGTGGTGCACTTTGGGATATAGGTCCATATGCAATCCATACTATAAGGCAGTGTTTTCATCAAAAGCCACTTCGTGTATTTGCCCTATCAAAATTAAATGAATATGGTGCTGATATTAGTACTTCAGGATTCATTGATTTTGGTAATGGCAAAAGAGCTACATTTGATATAAGTTTTGAGTGTACTAGAAGATCAGAATATGAGGTATTTGGTCCACTTGGTAGAGCTAAGTGTCCAGTTGTCTGGCAGCCAGATGATCAAATTGCAAAGATAGAATATACGACAGAAAAATCAGGGGTTAATGAAGAAGTAGTTCCAACAGCAAATCATTTTAATATAGAAATTGATCATTTTAATGAAGTCATTTTAAATAATACCCATACTAAACTTAGTCCAGATGATGCTTTGTGGAACTGCAAAACTTTAGAAGCGATTCAAGAAAGTATTGAAACCAAAGAATGGGTAAGTATTTAAAATGACACAATCCTGGATTTTTGATTTTGATGGGACACTTGTCGATTCAGCGCCGTCTATTAAAAGTTGTTACGAAAAAGTTACCCTAGCCCTTGCTCCTAAAAGAATCAATTATGCAGAAAAAATTCTTATCGGTCCTTCACTTGAGCAAACAGTTAACGATATTTTAGGAAAAGATTACATTCATTTAAAAAAAAAATTTATAAAATCTTTTCAAGATGTTTATGATAAGGAACTAATTTATCAAACGTTACCCTATAAAAATGCCTCGAGTATTCTTAAAAAACTTCATGGTAATAAAGAACCATTAGCAATTGCTACTAATAAAAGATATGAACCAACAATGAATCTTTTAAATTATTTTGGTTGGGACAAGTACTTTGAATGGATAGCTTGCATTGATCAGTACTCTCAATTTGATAATAAAACTGAAATGGTTACATTTTTAATATCTAAAAATCCCAAATTTAAAAACTCATATTTAGTTGGGGACACGCTAAGTGATGGAAATGCAGCTAATGAAAATAATTTAAATTTTATAAAAGCAAATTTCGGATATGGAACAAATCAAAATTGGGAGGGTATTGAAATCTATAAAACAATAGAGGAGCTGAAAGACTTATAATATTTCTTAAAGTATGAAATTAAATGATTAGTTAAGCTATAACTCATCAAATAAAGTTAAGCCACCAGACCATTGTTCTGAGACTTGAGTTGTATGTTTAGATAGCATTTGTGTCATACACCAAAATTCCATATGCGGTCCATATGACTTTAGCACTAATATTAGCCTTTCATCAGAATGAACAAATGCAGACATACACAAGATTGGAGAGTAATGATCTTTACTAATAAGTAATTCAGGACAACCAACTACAGAAGCGCCTATATCCATTCCGCCACTTAAACACATTTTTAACCCGTCTATCTTTGAAAGGTTTTTCATCTGCGATCTCTGGGATTTAATATCAAATTCTTGAAATGCCTGAGGAAAATACCAGCCTACTGCACCATCTAGACTAGCATCCAAAAAACTATCGTAACGTGAATCTGGTTCAACTTTAATGTTACCTTGAAGCTCAGAATTACTTTGAAGAACAGCTTTAAAATGTGCTTGAGGAAATTTTTCATTAAATGAGTCTTTTAAAGCGGGTAAGATAGTTTGTTCTAAACTCGTTCCTAAATCAATTTTTTTATCCGAGTGATTATAAATAAAAGGAATGTGAACACCTTTAGTTAATGGATAAAATTCATCACTTTTCTTTAGTTTGCTCAACAGTAAATTAGCTTTGGATTCAAAGTCAGCAACTGATAACTGATTTGAGCATAAATTATATTTCTTGGCTCTTTTTAAAATTAAATTATAATCAATTTTTGGCTGCTTTAATTTATAGTAAAAGCTACGTTTATCACTAAACAACCTATCATCTTCAGATGGATATCGACGACCATAATTATCAAACAGTTTCAAGGGATAGATCCAAATTAAATAGCTTTAAGCATGAAAACAGATTTTTTTGTTACCTTAGGGGGGCTCGGTGGATTATCATTATTTATAATTTCAGGTGTTAGACCAAAACCGTGTTCATAAGGGACAGGAAGTAAATGACTTATATTTTTCTGATAATCCTGAACTGATTTATTATGAAAGCCAATAAATTCCATATGTTCTCCTATTATGCATTCATCTCTATAAGGTCCAAGCCAACTATTCATCATTCCTCTACTAAGAATATCTTTAAGTGGCTCTTTTGTAACATTACCAATGGAAAGATCCATATAAGGGCATGGGACAATCTCGCCATCATGATTAACTGTATTGATTCCTTTTACTGTAATACATCTTCCCGGCTGTCCATAAGATGGACTCATATGAGTAAAAATATCATATTTATCTTCTAAATACTTTAGCTGATCAACGTCTTCTTTTGTACAAACCCAAGTATCTTGCTCACGAGCTGTTCCAACAGGTTTTGCTAATGTGACATAAAGTGGAATATCCTCATCTTTACAATAACTGCAAAGACTTTCAAATTCTTCAGAAAAAACCCTGTCTTTTATAATGCATGTTGAAATGAGAAGCTCTAAATTTGCATCCTTAGAAGCTTTTAAAGCTTTAAGAACTCTGGTGTACGAACCCTTTTTTCCTCTAAATTCATCATGCTCTTCCTCAATCATGCTGTCTAAAGATATCTGAACCTTATAACCACCTAAGCCAGCAAACCATTTGGCTTTTTCTTCATCAAATGTCCAGCCATTTGTATCCAAAATAACTAAATGTTTTTTAGGGTCTATTGCTTCAATAAGTTTATCAAGGTTCTTATCAAGAAGAGCCTCTCCACCGGTTAGCACAAATCGAAAGATACCTGCTTCATCTGCTTGTTTCGATAATTCTTTGTAATCATCAAGGTCCATTTGTGGTCTTGGATCTAACTTCACTCCAGTTTGTTTTTTAATATCACGAGTCATATAGGGTTCTTCGCAACAATGCATGCAATGGAAATTACACAATGAGCGATTAATTTTTATTCTTAAAATTGGACTTATTTCCCCATCCAACATATTTTTAAAATATTGTTGAATTTTTTCATGAACCCTTGGCCGATGAATACTTTGATCCTTACGTTTATTTTTTTCAATTAATGATAAAGCTTCTTGATCAGCTAAAATTTGAAGTGAATCAGCCATACATACTCCTAAAATTTCTCAAATTACTTTTGTTAATATTTAATATACAAATTGTAACAGATATAGATTTCAATTAAATTACAATATTGATTATATAAAGACAATTAAATATTAATTTTTAAACAATAAATTTAGCAGTTCTTAAAATTGAATCCTCAAGAGTTGTCCACTCATCAACTCTTAAAGAAGATCTTATTTTTGAAGTATCAGGAACATATGTATCTCGAGTAAAATTTCCCTCAATCAATTTTTTATTAATCATAACTAGATCATTGTCAGGTGAAACAAGATCTCTTACCTTTTGAGCTAAATCATAAATTGTTATTTTTCTTTCAGAACCAACATTAAAGACCCCTTCCTCATCACTAAGTAATAATTTTAAAAGCCAAATGATGGTGTCAGCAATATAAAGGTAAGATCTTATTGATTTACCGTCACTCTTCAAAATTATTGGTTTATTTTGGACAGCATCATTAATAAAATTACCAATTGCATAATGTATATCTAAAGGTAAATGTGGGCCAACAAATGAAAAACACCGGGCAATTTTATAATTGATATCATGCTCCTGACATTCTTCAGTAATAATTTTTTCTGCTAAAACTTTACCCCGAGCTAAACCTGAGCTACCTTCAAAAATACGTGATTTATCAAAATCTTTTTCTGATAAATATTCTTTATCTGACTGCCCATAAATAACACCTGAAGAAGTGAATAAAAATTTTTTTATTTTATTTCTTATAGCAAACTCTACTATGTTATTTGTCCCAACCTGCAATGTATTTATTTTATTTTCATCTAATTCGCCATTAAAGGTTTCGTAGGCACTAGTAGTTGCCATATGCAATAGATAATCAAAATCTCCCTCAATTTTTTGTTTCTCTAGGATGTTACCTTCTACTATTGTCAAAAATGTGAATTTAATTAAATTTGGATTAGTTAATAAGAATGATGATTTGTTTCTGGTTATTATAGTTAATGAAATATTTAGTGAAAAATTAATATTTGCTAAAGCAATCGATTCAATAAACCATTTTCCAAAAAAACCTGTGCCCCCTGTTATTAAAATAGATTTATTTGCAATAATTTTAAGTTCTGGAAGACAGCTATCAGAAATAAAATTTAAATCATCAACAATATTATAATTTTTCATTTAATTTTTCATCGATATACGATCGATATGGGTTGTGAACAGGAATCAAATTATCTGGAGATTTATTATGCCAGGCCCATTGACCATTTTGAGGGTCATTATCAATGTATTTATTATGATTATTAGGTTGAGTTATTGAATGACATTCGAATAAAAGCGATACAAAATGTCCACGAATATCTCTATCTGAAGCAAATAATTCTTTAATGCTAATTGGCTCTTTTTTATGACTTACCTTGATTCCAAGTTCATTTTTTGCAACCTCAGATATTCTGGTTGCAAACGTTTCTTTAAATCTAATAATTCCACCAGGTATATGCCAACCGGGGCCATAATATTTATCATCTCTCCAAGTCAAAAGAGTTTGATTATCTTTATTCTTAATTAATAAATCAACATTGGTAAGAGGGGTAATTGAGCTTATAAAATAAAATAACTCTTCAGGCAAATCATTTTGCGCTTTTGAAATAAATTTACTTACTTGCTTAACATGATGCTTTAAATCAGGCACTAAAAACCTCTAGATTATCTTCACGAACGATTGCAATATTTTTAATAAATTTGTATTGATCAAGAACAATTTTTTTAACTTCATCAGAATAAC
>MDSY01103782.1_pt1 | contig 10260 bp, 9 predicted proteins | sample 811131 | NCBI WGS metagenome assembly MDSY01 (sample SAMN05326643, study PRJNA326480) | marine metagenome | isolation source: seawater | place: Atlantic Ocean: South West | collected 2010
AATGTTTTGGGAACAAGAAGTTATGGGTGTTTCTTTCACAGAAAATCCTAATCACAAAAAAATGATGAGAATCAAACAAATAAATGAAGAAATAATAGTCTCTCTGCAACAAATTGAAAGAGTCGATATTAATCGTCAACATACATTTATTGCAGAAGTTAAGTCCTATGAAAAGAGAACTTCTAGAAAAGGTTCAGAGTTCATGATCGTAAAACTAGAACTTGTGGATGGTTCAATTGACCTTATGGTTTGGCAAAACAAACTAAGCGAAGTAGATATATGGGTTCATAACCCTTTAGCTAAAATAAAAGGCAAAATTAATAATAGGAACGGAGAAAATTCTATATGGTATGATAGTGCTGAAATCTTCTCCTTTCAAGATCAATCTAATTTGCAAAATAATCTAAAATCACAAACTCCAATAATAACTAAAGAGGAATATAAGCTAAAAATGAAAAAAGAAAATTCTCCAATTGAAGAAATTGCAAAAGAAAATGTTAATGAAATAAGAGAAATAATAATAACCTTAGATACACAAAAACATTCTAGTAACAAACATCTTATGGATGATATTACAAGAATATTATTAGACAATGAAGGAAAAATTCCTGTTTCTATAGTTGTTAAGAATAATAGTGAAAAAATTAAGTTAAATTTACCATTTGCAAACGTTAATAATTCAAAATCATTTGAAGAAAAACTTGATAGTATTGTCGGCCTTCAAAATGTATTTTATAAACACTAATTTACTCGCTCCTGAGAGCTTCAATAGGATCTAGTTCTGAAGCTCTGTAAGCAGGATATGCTCCACTTATAAGTCCAACTAAAAAAGAAACTGCAAATGCTAATAATACACTAGAGAATGATATAACTGCGGTCAAATTATCTTCTTCTCCGAAAGATATTCCACTAAGATTTAAGCTGATTATTATACCTATAATTATTCCTAATAATCCACCTAATAAACAAATTGTAAGCGCTTCTGTGATAAATTGAAGTCTTATATCTGACTTAGTTGCTCCGATAGATCGTAATGTTCCTATTTCTCTAGTCCTCTCCGTGACACTTACCAACATTATATTTCCAACACCAATAGCACCAACAAGAAGAGATATACCAGCTATAGATCCAAGAAATAAAGTCAATGCTCCAGAAACTTGGTTCGCAGCTTCTAAAAGTTGATCCATACTAGTAATCTCAAAATCAGGCTCCTCAACACCATGAATTTCTTTTAAGTTTTCTGATAAAAAATTTGAAATGATAGATTTATCATATTCGTCTTCAGATCTAACTAAAATTCTGAAAACATTCACATCTCCTGTAGGATTTTTTAGAAAAGCTATTCTATTTTGCATAGTGGATACAGGAATAAAAACAGAAAAATCATCATCCCCTTCTCCTCCTTTAGGTTTCATTACACCACTTACTACAAATCTAAAATCAAATCTGTTAAACAAACTAAGCCTAACAATTTTTCCTACAGGATTACCTTGAGGAAAAAGTTTTTTAGATATTTCAGATCCTAAAATCATTCTAAGTGCTTTCGTATCAACATCTTTTTGAGTAATAAACTCTCCTTCTAAAGTTTCTGTTGAAGTAACATCTATATATTCAGGAGTTGTCCCATAAACATTAGCTTCTGTATTGTAATTACCGGCTATAAGTTGAGCAGGGAAATCAATTTGAGGAGCTATGTTTCTAACTCCTGCTATATTTCTTTCAAGTAATTTTTCAGAATCACTTAGTGTTAGCGATGTACCGGAATTTCTACCTCCAGAAACTCCTGTAGAAGAATCATCAGAACTTGCAGTAATAAATAATAGATTTGTACCTAATGCTGTAATTTCCTCTTCAACTTGCTTTTTTATACCTTCTCCTAATGAAACAAGTACTATCACGGAGGTTACTCCAACTATTACTCCTAATGCTGTAAGTCCACTTCTTAGTGGTGTTGAAATAATTGACCTAAAAGCAAAATTTATTGCATCAAAAATATTCAAAATTACTCCTCAATTACCATTCCATCTTTCATCTCAATAATTCTCTGAGCCTCACGTGCAACTGAATCATCATGAGTAATCATAATTACTGTAATTCCTTCCTCAGAAAGAGACTTGAAAATTTGAATTATTTCCTCTCCTGTTTTGGAGTCGAGTGCACCTGTAGGTTCATCAGCTAATATAACTTTAGGTTCTCCAACTAATGCTCGGGCTATAGAAACTCTCTGCTGCTCTCCACCTGAAAGTTTTACAGGAGAATGAGAAATTCTTTCTGCTAATCCAAGTTTACTCAGAGCCAAAATAGATTTTTTCCTTTTCTCTTTATCTCTTCTGTAAATTAGTGGCATTTCAACTTGTCTAACAGCTGAAAGTCTAGGTATTAAGTTATAGTTTTGAAAAACAAAACCAAAAAGATTTCTGCGTATTAAGGACCTTTTATTATCATTGAGTGTAGAAACATCTTTATTGCCTAGAAAATATTTACCTTTTGTAGGTCGATCAAGTAAACCAATTATATTCATCATCGTACTTTTACCTGAACCTGAAGGTCCCTTAATGGCAACAAATTCACCCTGATCAATTTTTACGTCTATTTCTGATAAAGCATTGACCTGATTGAAACCTGTGTCAAAAATTTTTGAAATATTTGACAGTTCTATCACTTTTTATCACCTCTTGGCATTGGAGGTTTCCCTCTAGTAAGTTCATCAATAGATTTAGTTGATTCTTCTTTTTGTCGAGTTACTTGTCCTATTCTTTTAATATAAATTGAATCATTTTCGTTTAAGCCTTCTAAAATTTCGGTCTTCTTACCATCAGTTAATCCTGTCTTTACTTCTGTAAAAATTATTTCATCATTTGATATAGATGTAATCACCTCTATTTTATTCTTATCTACTACTAGTGCTTCAGAAGGTAGTATTAGTACATCTTCAACTGAGTCTTTAAGTAAAGTAACTGTTCCATTCATACCTTCCGCAGGAAGCTCTTCGGAAAGTAAAGAAGATAATAAACCTTGTAATTCTTGCATTTCAATATCAGCTAAATTATTTGCTCCCATTCCTGGCATTCCTGGCATTCCTGGTATTCCTGGTATTCCTGGTATATTATCTAAGTCCATTCCTGAAAAAGAATCTAATAAAGGAGTAAATTTTTGAATTACACTAATTACTTCAAATCCTCTAATAAATCTTGCTTCAACTGGGTAAGTGACAATTCCTTGAGTTACATTTGGAACATTCGAAATAGATGTAATCTGGATAAGTGAAGGAGGAAAGGGTTTAGAGTCCAATGAAACAATACCATACATACCAGTACTCATATCTACAAACTCAGCTTCTGATGCAACTATATCCATTTGCATTGTAGAGGGATCAGATAATGTAAACATACTTTGACCAGCAGAAATAAATTCTCCTTGCCTGAAGTTAATAGAGGAAATTTCCCCATCAAACAATGCTTTTATCTTGGTTTTAGATAAACTTTCTTTTGCCTGTTCTACTATTAGTTTTTGGATATCTATATCATTTTGATCTGTTCCAGCCTCAACTCTCTCGAGGGCAAGCTTATTTTTTTCTAAATTTTCTTGAGCTAATTTTATATCTAGGGGATCACTACCTGATTTCATTTCTTCTAAAGCTAGTAATCTTTTCTGAAGATTTTTTTCTGCTTGTTCTTCTAGTTTAGTCAACCTCTGAATATCGTTTAAAGTTGGATTTTTTAGATTATGCAGGGTGTTATTAGCATCTTTCAAAGAGGCTTCTGAACTCTCTACCAGTTTATTGTTAACATCAACTTGCTCTATAGAGTTTGAATAATTAGAATTAGAATTTATTAGTACTTTTGAAAGATTCATCTCAGTAGTATTTGCATTACAACATGTAAAAATTTCATCAAGAATATTGTCTGTTATTGATTTACTAATAGGATAGTTACTTAGCTCAACACAAACTTCTTTTCGGTTAGGGAGTGTGTCTATATCACAATAATTGTTTACAGCTTCAGTCAAAGAAATTAAAGATGTGTCCACATTTCTAACAGAATTATCTAGAAGTAATTTGGAGTTTGCAAGAGATTGTTCTGCCTGCTCTATAAGTTTCAAAACAGCATCAAATTGAGAGTCTGTTGGCATCATTAATTCATCATAATTTTCTTGAGCAGTTATGAAACTTGCTTCTGCCTGGCTTACTAATTCTTCAGCTGTTCTGAGTTGTTCTGTTGAGGGATAATCTAGCAAATCCTTGAGATTTTTTTCAGCTTGACTTACTAAATACTCTGCAGATTTCAAATCCTCTTGGGTAGGAAATTCTAATAATTTTTTTAAAGTTATTTCTTGCCTCTCAAGTGCATTTTCTAAATCTACAGGATCCAATTCAGCTAGTAATTGACCTGCTGTGACACTATCTCCTTCTTCAACATAAATCTTTGATAAGTTACCACTTGTACCAAAAGATAATGATATTTTTTTTTCAATTTGTGTGCTTCCAGAAGCAATAAGCGTATTTGCAATGCTTCCTTTGGTCATATCATAGAGTTCGTAAGAAATAATTTCTGAATCATCATCAGAAGTAAAATAAAATAAGGAAAAAATAATAGCTGAAAAAAAAATTAGTAATGAGGTAAAAATATAATAAGTTTTTTTCCCAAATCTACTTTGAGATTCAGCTATAAGTTTATCTATATCATTAGAATTTTGCAAAATTAACTCCCTAAGCGTTATGCATTCTTAAACACAAATCTATTTTATTAAGATATTGTGAAGATTTTATGAAGATTTTAGTTTTCTTAGGCATACTTCCTCCAACTAAATATATTATCCTATTTATATGTATGAAATAAATGGTTTTAAATTAAGGATACCAGTTGTAGGATCTCCTATGTTTACAATTTCAAACCCAAAACTGGTAGTAAATCAATGTAAATCAGGGATAATAGGTTCGTTCCCAGCTCTTAATGCTAGAGAACCAGAAACCTTTGAAGATTGGATAAAAAAGATTAAGGATAATCTAGAAGAATATAAACTTAATAATCCACATAAAATTGTTGCTCCTTATGCAGTAAATCAAATTTGTCATAAATCTAATAAGAGACTAATTTCTGATATGGAAACGTGTGTCGAACAAAAAGTTCCAATAATTATTACAAGTTTGAGACCCCCTGATGATATTATTGATGCTGCTCATAGTTATGGGGGAATTGTCTATCATGATGTGATAAGCGTTAGGCATGCTGAAAAGGCCGCAGAAATAGGTGTCGATGGATTGATATTAGTTTGTGCTGGAGCAGGAGGACATGCAGGGACTTTGTCACCATTTGCTCTTCTTAGAGAAGTAAAGGAATGGTTTAATGGAACAATTCTCCTATCTGGATCAATAGGGGATGGAAGCTCAATAGCTTCAGCTTTAGCATTAGGTGCAGATTTAGCCTATATAGGTTCAAGATTTATAGCTACTACTGAAGCAAATGCTGACGAAGTTTATAAAAAAATGATCTTAGATAGTTCTGCAAAAGATATTGTTTACTCATCTTTTTTTTCAGGAGTTCATGGAAATTATCTTAGAGGTTCAATAGAAAGATCAGGTTTAGATCCTGATAACCTTGAAGATGGTACCAAAAATCAAATGACATTTAGTGATCCTCAGAAACCAAAAACGTGGAAAGACATATGGGGTTCAGGTCAAGGAATTGGAAGAGTTTCAGAAATAACTTCTACAGAGAAAGTTGTAGATGAGCTAGAAAAAGAGCTCAAAAATGCAATAAATGATCTCAAAAATAGAACAAAGGATTTATAAATGGACAAGTTTAGACAGTTATACAAATTTTGGTGGTTTAGATGGACTCTTTGGTTTGTCATTGGAGCCATAATAGCAATTATTATAAGATCTTAATAAACTAAGTTGCCTATAGTAACTCCAAAAGTATGGTCAGGGTAAAAGTCCTTAACAAATTCAGAAGATGATAGTACTTCTTCAGTAATTTTTTTTAGTACACCAGTCCCGTGACCGTGAACAATTCTTATTTGTGAGTAGTTTTGATTGATACACTCAATTATATGATCTTGAATTGCTATTTTGGCATCTATTGCTCTAAATCCATGAATATCAATTGAAATTTTTTTTTCTTTGTACATAATTAAAACGAAATCATTATTATTATATGAAAAAAGCAAACTAAGTAATATCAGAAAAGATATATTACCTTTAGATATATAAAATATCAGTTGATAGTCTACTCATTTAGTATAAAAATAAATCATGGAATTTTTAGAAAAAACAGAAAAAATATTAAAAAAATTGATTTCAGAAGGTATTGAATTCAAACTACATAATGATCTTCCAGTAATTTATACCTCAAATAAAGTTGATCCTGATCTTTTTAATATTGCAAAAGAAAATAGAGAGGGTATTGCAAGATTCTTAATCAATGAAAAAAATAATCTTTATAAAAAATATGAAGAATCTGAGAATACAGAAAAATACGTATATAAGATTATTCTAGAAGAAAAATTCAACATGAAGCTATAAACTAAAAGTCTTGAAATTTAAGATATTGTTTCCAACTATTTTTTTAATATCTTCTTCAAAATTAAATCCTATTTCCTTTAAAAGGTCTATTTTGTATAAATCCTCAGAAAAAACTTCAGAAAATATCTTTTTAGGATTTTTCCCATAAATTTTTTTTACTGTTTCATATAATAGATCTAATGATAAATTTTTCCAAGAATCGTTAAATAATCCGTCTATCCTAAAGTTTTTTTGTCCATCATCAAGGTATGAAGCTATTGAAAAAATTTTATTATCCTGGTCAGTTTGACAATACCAATTACCTTGATTATTACTAAGTAAATCAAACTTATTATAAATACTTAGACAACCCGATGAAATATCAATAAGATTAATATTTGAATTAAGATCTATTTGTTTTTTTGATCTTAATGATAAAACATAAGGAATTATTGACAGTCTTAAGTGTGCATTTCCTTCGATAATTTGTTTTTTTGATTTTTGATCATAATAATCAACAAGAAATTTTTCAAAATTTTTCTTATGATTTGAATTAAACATCACATTTGAATTTTGGACAGATTCCCATCCTAAAGATTCGTAAATTTTTTTTGCAACAGGATTAGTTGTTCCTAAAAAAATACCTTCGGATAAATTATTAGAAAAAAAATCTTCTAAAATTTCTCTACATAATGATTTTGCATAACCTTTCCCCCTTGAGTTTACAGAAGTGCATACTTCACCAACACCAGAAATATTAGGAGTACGAATATTGCTAATAATCATTGCGCTACTTTCTATAAAGTTTTGATTCTCAAAAACATAAAGTTTAATATTATGGATGTTTTTTTCTGAACCAAGTAATAGATCTTTATGAATATCAACATTGCTCTCATCATCAAATCCATTATTGATCCATAGATCATATAATGATTTGATAGAAAAATTTGATAAAGGTATTGTGTATGTTTTTAGCATTTGTTGATAAAATTTATTTAAATATTTTTATTTTACTATAATGAAAAAAAAAGATAATCTAGTTTGGATGGACCTTGAATTTACAGGACTTTCAGATGAACAAATAATCATCGAAACGGCTTGTATAATTACTGATAAAAATTTAAATATCTTAGAAGAAGGTCCAAATATTGCAGTTCACAGAACATCAGATGAACTTAAAATAATTGAAGCCTGGCCACTGAAGACACATACAGAATCAGGTCTACTTGAGAAAGTAAAAAATTCTGAAATAGATATTCATGAAGCAGATGAATTAAATTTTCAATTCATATCCAAATGGGTTGGAAAAAATCAGGGTATTTTATGTGGAAATTCTATTCATATAGATAGAAGGTATATTCATAAAGAAATGCCTAAAATAGACTCTTATCTAAACTACAGAATGATAGATGTTTCATCTTTTAAAGAAGTAATAAAAAGATGGTATAAACCAGATAGTATCCAACCAGAAAAAAAGAATAATCATCTTGCTCTAGATGATATAAAAGAAAGTATTGAAGAGCTTAGGTGGTATAAAGAAAATTATTTCAAAATATGAAAATTATTAGCCAAAATGAGTATAAATCAAGAAGAAACAATCTTTTAGATAAAATGAAAGATAACTCAATATTATTAATTTCTGGTGAAAAAGAAAAAATACGTAATAATGATGTTCATTATGAATTTAGACAAAATTCAGATTTTTGGTATTTCTCAGGGATAGAAGAAGCTGATGCTATATTAATTCTATTAAAAAAAGATTCAAAAAAATATATCCTATTCATTCAAGAAAAAAAAGTAGAAGAAGAAGTATGGACAGGTTACAGGATTGGAGCTGAGAAAGCTGAATCTTTTTATTTAGCAGATGAAGCTTACAGTAATAAAGATGTAGAAAAATTATCAAACTTAATATTTGAATGTGAAAACATCTATTACAATTTAGGAACCTCAAAAGATTTAGACAAACTAATTCATAACGGATTAGAAAATTTTAATAGAACTAAATCAAGAACAGGTACGCCAAATCCAATGATTATTGATCCTTCTGTTCTAATTGACTCTATGAGATTAATAAAGAGTAAAAATGAAATAGATATGGTACAAGAAGCTATTAATATTACCGAAAAAGGATTTATTGAAGCAATAAAATTATCAAGTAAATTTAAATATGAATTTCAAATCCAAGGAATAATGGAAAAAGAATTTAGAATGTCAGGATCTAAAAGGAATGGATATCCTTCAATAGTAGCGTCTGGAAAAAATGCATGTATTCTTCACTATATTGAAAACAATCAAAAATTTGAAGAAGGATCCTTATTATTAATTGATGCTGGTTCAGAATGGGATTATTATTCAGCAGATGTAACAAGAACTTGGCCAGTAGATGGAAAATTTACTAGCGATCAAAAAGATATATATGAGATAGTTTTAGAAGCAAACAATAAAGCAATTGAGGAATGTAAAATTGGTAATACAATAACCGATCCTCATACAGTAGCATTAAAAACGTTAGTTTCAGGCCTAAGACATCTAAATATATTAAAGGAATCTGAGGATGAAATTATCGATAAAAAGTTATATTTTCCTTTTTATATGCATTCTACTTCCCATTGGTTAGGAATCGATGTGCATGATTCTGGAAAATACAGAGATAATAATGAAAATCCTACAAAATTTGAGGAAGGTATGATTCTAACAATTGAACCTGGATTGTATTTTGGAGATATGGCTCAAACTATAACAAAAAAATATAAAAATATAGGCATAAGAATTGAAGATGATATATTAATTACTAACTCAGGACCTAAAAACCTCACAAATAAAATCCCAAAATCAATAGACAGTATAGAAAAATTATCGCAATAAGGTTTTTTATCTATCCTGAACTGATCCATCATACCCAATTGGAGTATCAAGGACTTTTGGATTTTCTCCTAATGACAAACTTTGTTCATTAAGAGTGATTCCTAGTCCGGGGCCCTCAGGAACAATCAAGTAACCATTTTCCAACTTAATAGGATTTTCAATAAGATCTTTTTTAGGAGGTTTATCTTCTCCGGTATATTCTTGAAGTGCAAAATTCGGTATTGAAGCATCCAACTGAACACAAGCCGCGGTAGAAACTGGAGATAATGGATTATGAGGAATCACCTTAATATGATTAGCTTCAGCCATAGCCGAAATCTTCTTACAACCACTAATTCCTGCAGCCAAACATAAGTCTGGTCTTATGAAACTAGTAGCTTTTGCTTCAAGCAATTGTTGAAACTCAAAAATACTAGTAAATCTTTCACCTGTTGCGATAGGAATATTACAGTTCTGTTGTATTTCAGCCATTATGTTTGGGGAATCAGGAAGCATTGGATCTTCATAAAAATAAGGTGAAAATTGCTCTAACCTTTTTCCTAAACTTATTCCCTCAGTTGGGCTCATTTGTCTATGGATTTCTACGCATATATCAACAGAATCTCCAACAGCCTCTTTGACAGCACCAACATTATTAACAGCCTCATTAGCCCATTCAGTAAATGATTTATGTAGATAAAATTTTTCATTATAAGGAGCAAATCTTACAGCTGTAAAACCTCTTTTGACAGCTTCTTTAGCGTCCTCTACAAGGGCATCCGTTGTACCTAGTTCAGATTTTGATTCTTCATTATACATTCCTACATGCATATAACATCTAACCTTATCCCTAGTTTTACCTGCTATAAGTTCATAGATTGGAACATCAAATCTTTTACCTTTGATATCCCATA
>MDSY01147570.1_pt1 | contig 10259 bp, 10 predicted proteins | sample 811131 | NCBI WGS metagenome assembly MDSY01 (sample SAMN05326643, study PRJNA326480) | marine metagenome | isolation source: seawater | place: Atlantic Ocean: South West | collected 2010
ATTTAAGAAGTTCTGAAGGCTTTATTTTATCCTCGTTGTGGGAAGACCCAGGTTTTGTATTGATAGAAGCTGCATTTTGTAAAACACCTATATTATCTAGCAACTGTGGAAATGGACCAAAAGAACTAATTCAGGATAAAGTTAATGGAGTGGTTTTTGAATCTAATAATTTAGAAAGTTTTAAATATAAATTTTCAGAATTTATGGATTTAAAGAAAAGTAAAAATAAAATAATCATAAATAGTCTAAAGATGTCAAATAACTTTACCTTATTTAGCCATTTTAAAAAATTTAATCAAATATTGAGCAATGAAAACTTTTAATAAAAAAATTTTATTCTTTTTTTTTCTTTATTTAACTTTGCTTATTGGTTTTTTTTTGAATGAAAACTCATCAGGAGGTGCAATTCATGATTTTCAAATTATATCAAAAGCGATAGTAGCTTTTTCAATTAACTTTGATGCAACATTTGAAAATTTTAATGATTTTAATATTAGCCATTTTCCATATTATTATATTTTTTTATCTTATATCTTCACCTTTTTTGGAAATGTACTTGCTTTAAAATTTTTAGTTCTACATTTGTCGTTACTCTTACCAATTATATTTTACAAAATTATTTCGATAAGATTTGGTCAAAAAAACCCTTATTTAATATATTTACCTGGTATCCTATTTTTATCTGTTTATTTTAGGAGTAATGCGATTTGGGCTTTAAATGACAATATTGCACTAATTTTTTTTTCATTGGCAATTTATTTCTATTTAAAGGTATTAAATGAAAAACCTGAAAAAAGGATTTTAATTTTTTCTTTACTCAACTTGTTTGCATTAATTTTAGCATCATACACTAGACAATATTATGCAGTCTTTTGGTTATTCTTTGCATACAAAATTTTTATTTTATTTGAAAAAAAAATAATTTTAATTTATTTGATAATTTCATTAATCTTAAGTTTACCAGCTATTAACGCAGTTTTTAATTCTGAAAATTTAAGTTATTCTACAAATTTTTTAAGTAAGAATTTATTTAATAATTTAATTATAATTCCAACTATATTTACAATTTATTTAGTACCATTATATTTTAATAAAGAAAATATTAAAAAAATATTTTCTTTCTATAAAAAAAATTTTAAATACTCATTAGTAATTATTTTTCTCACTTTTTTTTTAATGCAATTTTTCGATTATTCCGCTGGTGTAGGTGGTGGTGTGTTATTTAAAATTTCTTATTATGAAAATTTTTTGTTATTTTTTTATTTAGTTTTATTTGTTTCTTTTTTAATAAATTTTTATTTTATTATGGAAAACTTTAAAGAAAATATGTTTATATACTTGATACTAATTATGATGTTTCAAGTTAATTATATTTACCAAAAATATTTAGATCCATTAAGTTTTATTCTGCTCTTCTGTATTTTTAAAAGTGATATGATAAAAAATTTAATAAAAAATTTAAAAGATGATATAAAATATTTATATTTATATTTTTTTTGTTTATATTGTGGTTCTTTTATTTATTACTATATTTAAAAAATATGAATGATTTAGTTTCAGTTATAGTACCATATTTTAAAAAAAGTAGATTTTTTAGAAAAACTATCGACTCAATTAAAAAACAGACTTATAAAAAATTAGAAATAGTTTTAATTTATGATGATGTAGATAGGTCAGACCTCAATTTTATAAATTTTGAACTTAAAAAAATTAGAAGTAAAAAAATTATTATCAATAAGAGGAATCTGGGCGCCGGTATGTCAAGAAATATAGGTATATCAAAATCTAGTGGAAAATTTATAGCATTTCTTGATGCAGATGATATTTGGCATAAAGATAAAATTAAAAATCAAATTGAATTCATGAAAAAACAAAAAGTCGACTTTTCATACACAAATTATTTGATTATCAATGAAGAAATGAAAATATTAAAAGAAATAAAATCACCCAAACAAGTTAAGTTTAAAGAGCTTTTATTTTCATGTGATATTGGATTGTCGTCAGTTATGTTAAAATCTGATGTTTTAAAAATATGTAATTTTTCTTCCTTAAAAACTAAAGAAGATTATTTATTATGGTTAAATTTATCTAAAAAAAAAATTAAAATGATGGGAATTAATAAAGTATTGATGAAATGGAGAAAAACAGAAAATTCTCTTTCAAGCTCAACGTTCCAAAAAATACATGATGCTTTATTAATCTATAATAAACACTTAAAATTTAATTATATTAAATCTTTATATTGTGTATTTATTTTGTCTCTAAATTTTTTAAAAAAACGATATCTATGAATTTAATAAATAGTTTTTCATATGCTTTTATTTTTTCTATACTTTTATCATTTGTCATGTTGCATTTTCTCAAACAAAAAAATTGGTTAATAGACAAAGTTAATACTTCATCGCACAAGAGACTAACAAGTATTTTTTCTTCATCTAAAACAGTTTTGTGTGGAGGAATTATTATCTTTATATGTTCTGTAGTTTTTTTAGACCATGAGCTCTATGTTTTAAAAATACTTGGAGGCTGCATGTTAATCGTAGGTATACTTTCTGATACTAATAAATTTAATTCTCCTAAGTTTAGATTTATTATTCAGTTTCTTATTGTTTTGCTTTTATTGGTATTAAACCAAAATTTAGCTATCACAGATCTAAGAATTAATTTTATTGGAGATATTTTGGAAATTAAATTTTTTTCTATACTATTTACTATATTTTGTATTTTAATATTGATTAATGGAAGCAACTTTTTAGATGGAGTTAATACTTTAATTTTAGGTTATTATATTTTAGTTATGGGAGTCATCATAACAACATCAATTCAATTTAATCTAAACTTGAACCCAAATATTTTTTATTTATTAATTTTTTTATGCACTGTATATATGTTTAATTTTTTTAATAAGATTTATCTAGGAGATGCAGGTTCATACTTAATATCTTTTTTTACTGCATTTTTTATCTTAGATTTTTTTTCAATGAATTTAACTGTTTCTCCTTATTTTATTTGTTTGTTATTATGGTACCCAGCATTTGAAAATTTATTCTCTATACTAAGAAGAGTTTTTTTTAAAAGTGATTTGGCCCAAGCAGATCAGGGCCACTTACATCAATTAATTTATCAATTTTTTGCTCATAACAAATTCTTTGAGAGAAAATATTTAAATACGATAACAGGAACTTTGATAAATTTATTTATATTTTTGATATTTGCAATTTTTTATAATTACTACTCATTTACTAAATTTTTAGTTTTAGCCATATTTCTTAATATTATTATTTATATGTTTTTATATTTTATTATTAAAAAAAAACTTAATCATTTTAAATAGTATCTTAAAGCCATCAATAAATTCATTTACATTTTTTTCACCTGAAATTCTTTTTCTCTCATGTGAAGCAACATCAATATAGGTAAATTTTTTTCTATTGATTTTTATTGGAAGTTCAATGCAAAAACCAAAATCATTACTTGCTAAATTTAGTACTTTTGTTTTTTCTGTATTGCACAATACAAAGGTGTATAAAATATCTGATAACTTAATATTAAAAAAAATTCTTCCTAGCATTGAAAAAATAAAATTTCCCAAATAGGTTATTATTGTGTCATCATCACTTTTAGCATTTTTTAAATATCTAGATCCAAAAACAAAATCAAATTTTTTTGTTAAGTTTAACATTCCCTCTAGCTCCATTGGTTGAAATGAGCCATCTGCGTTAAATATACAAAAAAAATCTGTTTTTACCTCTTTAATACCGTCTATCAAAGCGTTACCATAGCCTTTACCACTTTGATTAATAATCTTCATTTTATCAAATTTCCAATCAACAGATAATTTGTCATTTTCTGGTATGATTATAATTTTTTCAATATCAAAATCTTCAAGTTCCCTTAGTACATGTAATAAACAATCTGTGTCTTCTTTTGCAGGGACAACAAGCGTTAAATTATTAAAGATTTTCTTTATATTTACTGTATTGTTCATTGATTTAGATCATTATTATATTATTACTAAATTTATACAAAATTATTATGGCTAAAAGTTTCATAGTTTTAAACAAAAAAAGTCATAATTAAATATTATTATAATAATTATGAAATTTTCAATTCTTATAAGTAGTTATAACAAAGTCAATTATATAGAAAAATGCATACAATCATGTTTGGAACAAACATATAAAAATTTTGAAATTATTTTAATTGATAATTATTCAAACGATGGCACTGATACAATTCTAAAAAAGTATGAAAAAAATATAATTATTAAAAAAGTGTTCAAAGGTAGTGACTATTCTTCAGTAAATCAAATAGATCTATTAAAAAAAGCATTTCAAATATCCAAGGGTGAGGTTGCTTGTTTACTTGATGCAGATGACTATTTTGAGAATAATAAATTAGAAAAGTTAAAGACAATTTTTTCTAAAAAAAAGGAAATCGAGGTAGTTTTTGACAAACCTAAAATTTTAATTAACAGTAATATTAATTACTTTAAAATAAAAAACAAATATTCCAAATATATTTGGCCAACAACACATCCAACCAGCTCAATTAGCATTAAAAGATCATTCTTTAAAACTATTTTAGAAAAACAGTTATTTGATAATTACCCCCTTTTAGAAATTGACTTTAGAATTACAAACTTATCTAAAATTATTTATAAAAATTTTTTTGTTACCGAGGAAATAATTACTGTGTATAGAAAAGTTTCAGATGGTATTATGTCTCAAATTAAAAAATTTTCTAATAAATGGTGGATAAAAAGATTAGATGCACATTATTTTATCTGCGATATTTTTAAAAAATACAAAATTCCATATAAAAAAAATTATGATTTTTATATAACTAAAGCAATTGTTTATTTATTAAACAGACAAAACAATTAATTAAATAATGTTTGAATTTATAACTTTATCATTTTATTACTGGATAATTACATTTTCTATAGTTGGTTATGGCATATTATTTAATCAATACTTTTTAAAATCACACGACAAAGACATAGGATTTATAGGAATATATGGAATTTTTATCCTTATATTTATTTCATATCTTTCAAGTTTTTTTTTATCACATACTGAAATATTTAATTCCATATTACTTGTAATTGGATTTGTAAATTTTTGTATTAATTGGAGTAACATCATAATTCAAAAAAATATTAAAAAATTATTAATTATTTTTTTAATTTTAATGATTTTTATATTTGTAAGTAAAAATCATGATGATTTCCCTGCTTATCATTTTCCGTATACTCATCTTTTAACTGAATTTTCAAATATGATTGGTTTGGGAAATTTTGTACATGGGTTTAGAACACATTCATCAATTTTTTATTTATCATCTTTATTTAATCTACCTTTTTCAAATTATTCTTTGTTTCATTTATCACCAGTATATTTTATGGGATTTTCAAATATTATTTTGTATAATAAAATTAAAGACCAACTAAAGAATGGAAGCTCTTCATACTTATTGTATTTATCGCTCTTCTCTTTAATCTTTATTAACATATTTTTTTATCGACTTGCTGAACATGGAACAGATCGTTCTGCAATGATTTTGATTATTGTAACAATTGTTGAATTGTTTTTTTTAACAAACAAAAAAAAGGATACTAACAAATATTTATTTTTGAAATTTTTAGTACTAATAACACTTATTATTTCTTTAAAAACTTTTTATATTTTATATGGATTATTGTTGCTTCCGTTAATCTTATATTTTTTAAGTAGAAATATTTCCATAACTTTTTTTTTCAAAAACATAGTGATGTACCTTTGTTTATTTGTATTAGTTGCATTAATAAGTGTAAATTTTTTTAATACGGGATGCTTGTTATATCCTGTCAAAGTTTTATGTTTTGAAAATTTTAGTTGGTCGATACCCATAAGTGAAGTTGATAAAATGAATTTATGGTATCAACAATGGGCTAAAGCAGGTGCTAATCCAAATTATCGTGTTGATAACCCGGAACTTTATATTCAAAATTTCAACTGGATTAGTAATTGGATTGATAGATATTTTTTTAATAAAGTTTCTGATTTTTTATTAGCAGTTACTTTTTTAAACTTATTTATTTTTTTAATTTTTTTTTCAAAAAAAATTAAAAAATTTCAAAGACCTAAATTTTTACTTACTTACATTATATTGATTTTTTTAACATTAGTTTGGTTTTGTACATTACCAACTTTAAGGTATGGTGGTTATCATTTAATTGCTTTGTTAACATTTATACCCACTTCGATATTTTTAAGTAAATTTTTTCTTGAGCGAAAATTATTAAAAAAAAAAGTTTATCTTGTTTTATTATTGTCAGTTATTATTTTTCTTGGCAGAAATACATCGAGACTAAGTAATGAATATGTTCTCTATAATTATAATATTTTAGAAAGTGCCTATCCAAGAAAAGTAGAGCAAAATTTTAAAATTTTTCAAAGAATACATAATTTAAATGAATGTTATATAAAAAAAAAATCTAAAGCATGTTCAGAGGATTATTTAAAAGTAAAATTGTTATATAATAAATATGTTTATTATAGAGATGAAAAATGAAAATTATATTTAATCTACTATTAAAAGGTATTGATTTTTTTTACCAAAGAAAAATAATTAATTTTTTTAAAGGTAATCAAAATATAGAATATGACACATTGATTGATGTTGGGGCTCACAAAGGTGAGACAATAGATAGTTTCTTAAAAAATTTTAGAATCAAAAATATTTATTCCTTTGAAGCAAGTAAAAATACATACACAACACTCGAAATCAAAATAGATAAAATAAGAAAACAATACAACCAAACCAATATAGAGATTTTTAATACTGGAGTAGGAGACTCCAATGAAAAAAAGTTATTTAATGAGCTATCTGAGAGTAATTCTTCCACATTTAATTTTATAGATCAGGACTCTTCATATTTTAAGAGAAAAAATAAAATACTTTCTTTATTTAATAAAAAAAACTTTTTTACTAAGAAAATTTTTGTTCCTCAAATCAAACTCAATAACTTTATTAAAGAAAAAAATTTATTGAAAATTGATATACTTAAAATTGATACAGAGGGCTATGAGCTTGAAGTTTTAAAAGGGCTTGAAGATAGTATTAATCTGGTAAATTATATTTATTTCGAACACCATTATGATAATATGATAAAAAAAAGCTACAAATTTTCAGAAATACATGATCATTTAAATGTAAATGGATTTCATCAAGTTTTTAAAATTAAGATGCCACTTAGAAAATCTTTTGACTATATATATTACAAAAAAACTATATAAAACTTATTAATAATGAAAAAAAAAACTGCTCTTATTTTTGGTGTCACAGGACAAGATGGTTCATACTTGGCTGAATTTTTAATTAAGAAAGGCTATCTAGTTCATGGAGTAAAAAGAAGGTCCTCATCTTTTAATACAGGCAGAATAGATCATATCTATCAAGACCCTTTTGCAAATAAAAAAAATTTTTTTTTACATTATGGAGATGTTACTGATGCAATATCTGTATCATCTTTAATAAAAAAAATTAAACCTGCAGAAATATATAATTTAGCTGCACAATCTCATGTTTCAGTATCTTTTGAAGTGCCAGAATATACTGCAAATGCAGATGCTGTCGGTGCTCTTAGAATTCTGGAAGCTATAAAGTTTCATGGTTTTGAAAAATTAACTAAATTTTATCAAGCAGGAACATCAGAAATGTTTGGAAAGGTTCAGGAGGTACCGCAAACAGAAAAAACAGCATTTTATCCAAGAAGCCCATATGGAGTTGCAAAAGTATATGCTCATTGGATAACAATAAACTACAGAGAGGCATATAATATTTTTGCCTGCAATGGAATTTTATTTAATCATGAGAGCCCAAGAAGAGGAGAAACATTTGTTACTAGAAAAATAGTAATTGCTTTATGTAAAATCAAGCTGGGCCTGCAAGATAAATTATATTTGGGAAATTTAGAAGCAAAACGAGACTGGGGTCACGCTAAAGATTATGTTGATGCAATGTGGAGAATGTTACAAAAAAAAACACCAGATGATTATGTGATTGCTACAGGAAAACAATTTTCTGTAAAACAATTTGTAAATTTAGTTTTGAAAGAGCTCAACATCAAATTTAAATGGAAGGGTAAAGGAATAAGCTCAAAATGCTACATAGATAGTGGCAAATGTATTGTTGCGTGTGATAAAGAATATTATAGACCGTTAGAAGTAGATACTTTGTTAGGCAACCCAAATAAAGCTAAAAAAGAATTAAATTGGAAGGCAAAAACAAATATCCAAAATCTAGTTAGTGATATGGTGAGTTCTGAACTTAGAAGTCTAAATAAAAATGCATTATAAGTCAAAGATTTATGTAGCAGGTCATAATGGCTTAGTTGGAAGTGCAATTATAAGAGAATTAAAAAAAAAAGGTTTTAAAAATATTATAAAAGCAACACGTGTCCAATTAGATTTAGTAGATCAAAAAAAAGTTTTAAATTTTTTAAAAAAAAAAAAACCCGATTTTATTATTATAGCAGCAGCAAAGGTTGGAGGTATATATTCAAACAGTAAATATAAAGGTCAATATATTTATGAAAATTTGATGATTCAATCAAATTTAATACATTCAGCGTTTTTATGTGGAATAAAAAATTTAATTTTTTTAGGTTCAAGTTGTATTTATCCAAAAAAAAGTAAACAGCCAATCAAAGAAGAGTATTTATTAGATGGAAAGTTAGAAAAAACCAATGATGCTTATGCTATTGCAAAAATAGCAGGCATAAAAATGTGCGATAGTTATAATGAACAATATAAAACTAATTACAGATGTTTGATGCCTACAAATACATTTGGCCCTAACGATAATTATCACACGCTAAATTCACATTTTGTACCCTCTTTAATTAAAAAAATCCACGAAGCAAAAATAAAGAAAAAAAAATTTATTGTGTTGTGGGGAAACGGAAAAGCTAAGAGAGAAATTTTATATGTAGATGAATTAGCCAAAGCATGTATTTATTTTATGAATAAAAAAACAAAAGTCTCTGTATTAAACATTGGTAGTGGAAAGGATTACTCAATAAAAGAATATGCTAAAATGTTTATAAGCATTATTGCTCCAAATAGAAAAATTGGAATTAAATATGATCTTTCAAAACCTAATGGTACACCTAGAAAAGTTTTAGATATTTCTTTGGCTAAAAAATATGGCTGGAAGCCGGAGTTTAATTTGCCAAAACAAATTTTAAAAACTTACGAATCTTATATAAACAAATACAAATAATGAAAAATACTATAGTAGTTACTGGTGGTGCAGGTTTTGTTGGTTCAAATCTTGTTATTTTTTTATTGAGAAATACGAAGCAAAATATAATAAGTTTAGATAATTATTCGTCAGGGTCAAAAAAAAATCAAATCAAGCACAAAAGAGTAAAATATATAAAAGGGAATACTAAAAATATTTCTCTAATACTTAATTCAAAAATAAGAAAAATTTCTGTAATTTTTCATTTTGGTGAATTCTCAAGAATATATCAAAGTTTTTTAAATATGGATAAGTGTATAGACTCTAATACTGTAGGATCTCATGCTGTTTTTAACTTTTGTTTGAAAAATAAAATTAAATTAATATATTCAGCAACATCTGCAAGTTTGGGAAACAAAGGAAGAGATAAAGATCTATCACCATATGCATTTACAAAATCCATTAACCTAGAATTATTAGAAAATTTAAAAAAGTGGTTTAAAATGAAATATGAAATAATATATTTTTATAATGTCTATGGATTAAATCAAATTTCTAAAGGTAAAATGGCAACAGTTATAGGAATATTTGAAGAAGCTTATATAAAAAAAAAACCTTTGACCGTAGTAAAACCTGGAACACAATCCAGAAAATTTACACATATTAATGATACAGTTAAAGTTTGTTTTGATGCTTGGAAAAAAAATAGATGTCGTCATTACAGTATTTCTAGCAAAAAAGATTATACAATTTTAGAAGTCGCTAAACTATTTGGTAGTAAAGTTAAAATGTTATCCCCCAGAAGTGGAGAGAGATATGCCTCAGCTTTGACAAATATGAATCTTTCCAATAAAGTTTATAAAATTTTTGGTAGAATAAGTCTTAAAGAATATGTAGAAAAATTCAAAAAAAACCTTAAAAATTAGAATATTTCACTGTTTACAATATGTTTTAATTAGGTATAACTCTCTCGCCGGTGATTATTGCGAAGGGGTAATACCCGATCCCATTCCGAACTCGGAAGTCAAGCC
>MDSY01152481.1_pt1 | contig 10259 bp, 7 predicted proteins | sample 811131 | NCBI WGS metagenome assembly MDSY01 (sample SAMN05326643, study PRJNA326480) | marine metagenome | isolation source: seawater | place: Atlantic Ocean: South West | collected 2010
AAGCTCAGCTTCAAGATTAATTTTATCACCATCAATACTAGCAAATACTCCTACTGCCGTTTCACAATCTCCCTCTAAAACCTTTAAAACATTTCTTTCAGCTTTTATAGAATTATATGTTGATTGGTGATTAACTCTTTTTAATAATTCAATTAATTCTTCATCATTATTTCTACATTGCAGAGCAATAGCCCCTTGCCCAGCACAAGGTATTATTTCAGAAGTAGAAAAAGTTTGAGATATATTATGATTTAATCTTAAAGAATCAATTCCTGCATAGGACAAAATAATTCCATCGTATAAATTCTCGTTGAACTTTCTTATTCTTGTATCAACACTTCCTCTAATTAATTTACAATCAAGGTCACCTCTTATTTTTTTAATCTGAAATTCTCTTCTAAATGAAGAGGTTCCAATAATTGAATTTGGAGCTAAATCTTTTAGGTGCTTATTGTCTTTACTAATTAAAATTTCTCTTGGATCATTTCTCTCTAAGAAGCAAATTGTTAACAATCCTTCAGTTTCTTCAGAAGGCATGTCTTTTAATGCATGAACTGCGATATCTATTTTATTATCTAACAGTTCTACTTCTATGGTTTTTGAAAAAAGACCCTTACCACCTACTTCTGACAACCTTTGATTTTGAACTTGGTCACCCTTAGTTACAATTGCTTTAATAGTTACTTCTTCAATTCCAAAATTTTTTGCATGGGTTAGGATTTCTTGCTTAGCTTTTTCAGCATATATTAGTGCTAATTTGCTTCCTCTCGAGCCTATAATAATTTTTTTATTTTTCATTTAATTGCATTATACTTAATATTTATATTGAGATTGTATTATTAATAAAAACTAATTTAATGAAAAAAAAACCCATAATATTAGGAATTGAATCAAGTTGTGATGAAACGGCTGCTTCTATTATAACTGAAAATGAGCAAGGTGTTCCAACAATTTTATCAAATATTGTTTCAAGTCAGGTTGATGTTCATAAGGAATTTGGAGGTGTTGTTCCTGAACTGGCTGCAAGATCTCACATGCAGAAAATAGATTTAATCACAAAAAAAGCAATTGATGAGAGTGGCATAAAGATGGAAGATATAGATGCTGTGGCATCAACTGCTGGTCCTGGTCTAATAGTTTGTTTATCTGTTGGTTTAAGCTTTGGAAAAGCAATGGCTTCTTCCCTTAATAGGCCTTTTATAGCCGTGAATCATCTAGAGGGTCATGCATTAAGTCCCAAACTAAATTCTAAATTAAATTATCCCTATTTATTACTTCTAATTTCTGGGGGACATACTCAATTTTTAAGTGTTAAAAGTTTGGGAAATTATAAACGATTAGGAACAACCATTGATGATGCAGTTGGAGAGGCTTTCGATAAAACTGCAAAATTATTAGGAATAGAATTCCCTGGTGGACCTCAAATTGAAATTTATGCTAAAAAAGGTGACCCAAAAAAATATGAATTACCCAAACCTATTTTTCATAAAGGCGGATGTAACTTATCCTTTGCAGGATTAAAGACTGCTGTTTTAAAAATATCAAAACAGATTAAAACTGATCAAGAAAAATATGATTTAGCAGCATCTTTTCAACGAACTGTTGAGGAAATACTATATAAAAAGAGTAAAGTTGCTTTTGAAGAATTTAAAAAAATAAATAAAGAAAATAAAAATAAATTTGTGGTTGCTGGAGGAGTTGCTGCAAATAAAAAAATTCGAGAAGTTCTAACTAGTCTATGTAAGGAAGAAAGTTTTGATGCAATATTTCCACCTATACATTTATGTGGGGACAATGCCGCAATGATTGCAATGGTTGGGCTAGAAAAATTTAAGTTAAATCAATTTAACGACTTAAATTATCCAGCAAAACCAAGATGGCCTTTAGATGAAGATGCTGCTTTTTTAAAAGGTGCTGGAGTAAGACTGTAAAAAGATGTAATTATTTAAAATGTTTGTGAGAATTTTTTATATAATTAAACAAATTAAATTAAAAATATATGACTTATTTTTTTGGAAACTAAAACATTCAAAAAATTTTATTTCATTAAATAATTCCAGTATACAATATAATGTAATACCCATAATAAATTTTGAAAATGATGATAAATGGAAATTTTCCCATCAACAAACAAAGTTAATAAGTTATACTGGTGAAAAAAACTTCACCCAAAATAAAGAATATCCGTTAATAGAAAGTTGGTTAAGCTTTAAAAAAGAAACTTTAGCTCCTAATCAATATTTTTTGTCAGAACAGTTAAAAAATTTAAAAGATAATTTAGACAAAAAACAAAAAATTATATCTAATGAACTTTTTGTCTTGCCCTACTACACAAGTGTGTTTGGTCATTTTGTTGGTGATCTCTTGGGGAGTATTTTATATTATTTGGAATATAAAATAAAAGACTCTAAATTATTTTTAGTTACGCCATCAAAGGAATGGGATAATTTTTTTGAAAGATTGTATCCTAAGAAGATACAAATTGTTAAACCCAATTATCTTTTAGAATATAATATTACTTTTGAAAAAAGTTTGATTTTACCTAGAATCAATACAGTTCAGAATTATATTTTGGCTAATAATATATTAAATAATTATTTAAATAATACTATTCATAATGAAGATAAAATTTTTCTAACATCTAAAAGAAATGAAAGAATAGACAACATAGATGGAGTAATTGAATTATTAAAAAAAAAAGGATTTAAGATAATTGACCCAAGAGATAAAGAAATTTTAGAATTATTACAAATAATAAAATCTTGTAAAATTTTAATTTGCGAAAAAGCTTCAATAATTAATAATGTACATCTTTGTAGAGTAAAACCGTATTATATTTTTTCATCAAATAATGAAGCTATAGATGATAAAAAAAAATTTACATATGCTGGTATATATAAGTCTTTTCATAAAGGTTTATATATTGATATATTGTGTGATAATTATTCAAACAAAATTAATTTAAAACCTTATAAAAACAAAATTTCTGTAGATTTAAAAAATTTAGATAAGCTATTTTAGATAATTAATTATCAATAAACTTAAGTGCACTTTCAGCATCCACTATTGGAAGTTTATTATAAAATAAATCATAGAAATCATTAAAATCCATAGTTTTTAATTCATTCATAATTTTGTAGTTATAATTTTTTTTGGGTTTTAAAATTCCTACGCCTCTGTCAATATTTGCTATAATAAAATCTAGATCATTAGAATTAACAATTTCAACAGCTACCTTCCAAACATCGCCTGACCATGTTTTTTGTTTAGGTGGTATATTTTCTTCAAGATAATTTCTTGGAAGCATATCGTGAAAGATTATTATTCCATTGTCGTTGAGAGAATCTAAAGCGTTAATACAATCTTTTTGACACTGTTCATATAAATGAAGTCCATCAATAAAAATGACGTCAAACTTTTCTGAATTTTTTTTAAAAAAATCATCGCTAGTCATTCTATGTGTGCCACCAGAAACAGGGTCAACACCAATTTTATTTTTTGTTAATAGTGGGATCGAGTTAAAAACTTCATTCGTACAAACCCCAATTTCCAAGTATTTACAATTTTCTAAATCAAATTTGTGTAATGCTCTTGAAATAAACGATGTTCTATTAAAAAAATTAATTTCGTATTCAAAACTATTTTTTATAGTATTGGAAAGTTTATATTTTTGATATAACTTCATAATTATTGGTGGAATTAAACTAATAATAAAGTTTTGCATAATAAATTTTATATATATTTTATAACAATGTTTCAATTAAAAAGAATAATCAGATCATTTGTTTTTTGGATAATGATTAAATTAAAAATTTATTACAATGAAAGTGACTCTAAAAAATATCAATCTTTTGAATTTATTTCAGTAAAAAAATATTTTAAAAAAAGTAATAAAAAATTATTTTTAAAAAATAATAATTCCTGGATAACATTATTTCCTGACGTAACAGTTAAAATAGATAGACCAAAATTTTCATACTTTAATAAATATAATAAAAATTTTATATTAGAAAAAAATAGTGCCTATTCATTAAAAGATTTAAGTAAAAGAAAAAAAATTAGTGGATCTATTTTGGCCAATCTAAAAAATGTAAAAATAATAAACGATACTCTTCTAATTTTAATTGAAAAAAATTTAGCTTTATTAGAGGTCTATGGTGATTTGAACTGGGCAAACTTTATATTAAATAAATGGCCCAATAAACACCACCACCCAATTTCATCAATTAAATTCTATAAAAAGCCCAAAATAATTAAAAGAGTAAAAATATATAAAGAAAGTAAAAATATAAAAAATATTCAAAAAGGAATATATTTTTCAACCAGAGATGATAATCAAATTTATCACTGGATTTTTGATAATCTTACCAGATTATATTGTTTAGATAAAATTCCTCAATTAAGAAATTACCCTTTAATAATTAAAAATAATCTCTCAAAGTTTCAAAAAGAAACATTAAAATTAATTGGGTATAAAAACAAAATTATTTATCAAAAAGAAGGTGATCTAAATGTTGAAAATTTAATTTTTCCTTCAATACCCTCACCACCTGTTTTGAATATAAACGCACTTGGGTGGTTGAGAAATAAATTTCTTAAAAATATTAAAAAAAATTATAAAATTTCAAATATTAATTTTTCAAAAAAAATTTTTATATCTAGAAATGACACCAATCATAGAAAAATTCTTAATGAAGATGAGTTATCTCAAAAATTAAGTAAATTAGGATATCAAACCATAGAGCTTAGTAAGTTAAAAATTCACGAACAAATGTTATTATTCCATAATGCTAAGGAAATTATTCTACCTCATGGTGCGGCAGGAATTCATCTTTTGTTTGTAAAAAAAAATACAAATATTGTTGAAATACAATCACCAGACCAACTTAATAATAGTCTTTATCTAATATCCAAAAGTTTTAATGCAAATCATAAAATTTTAATTGGAAATAATCCTGTTAAAGGATATGAAAAAAATTATTATGTAAATATTGACAAAATTGTTAAATCTCTTGAATGACACCAAAAAACTATATAAATAAAGTAGTTAGAAATTTCAAATTATTAAGGTCAACTTAATCCAAAAATATGAGTCAAAATTTATTAAATATAATTGATAAAAATTTCATAGATTTTAAGAGTTCAGAAAATATTGAACCTATAAAAGACCTAATATTAAGAGAAATAAAGTTTTTTTTCAAAAAAAATAATAATTTTGAAAATGATATTAAACTTTATTTAAATGAAAAAGAAATTGTTCAAAAAACTTATGAAATTATTGAAATTTTTAGCTCAAAACCACTTTCAAAAATTGATGAAATTTCAAATAAATTAAAGATTGAAAATGTTAATCTAATTAAATTACTATTTGTTGTAGTTAGAAGTATTAAGTTATTTCAAGAGCTTATAATAAAAAAAGGACAAGGCAGTAAATATTGGATTAATATTATACTTCCATTATTAAAAGCTAAATCAGTACAAAATTTTATCGAAAAAAAAGCAGTTTTTCCGTTTAGGGTTGGTCTTTTTCCTGGTGTTTCATGCATGTTTGAATGTAGTTTTTGTGGAAGAAATTATGATGCTGTTTATAACAGAGATTATGCTCAAAAAGGGCTTGATGTTTTTAAAAAAATAATTGATGAAAGTCCTACTGGTGATAAATCTAGATTTTTTTTGAGTGGGGGACTTGAACCATTAACTAACCCATATTTAGGCTCAATAATTGATTATTTGAAATTTAAAAATTTTAAAGCTTCACTTTATACAAATGGATATATGCTTACTGAAAAATATCTTAAAAAAAATCCATCCATATTTTCTTTGGATAGTCTTAGAATCTCATTTTATGGGGTAAACGATAAAGAAACCTTATCAGTCACTAAAAAAAAAAATGCATTTAAAATAGTAACAAATAACATTGTAAATTATTTAAAATTGAAAGATGAATTAAATAGTAAAACTTCCTTTGGATTAAATTTTGTTATTTTAAAAAACAGAAGTGCAGATGTTTTGGAACTATTTAAGCTTGTTTCAGATCTAAATAAATCTGTTGGAAATAAAAAAAATAATTTTAATTTTATTACTTTAAGAGAAGACTTTAGAATACTTGGTGACAGAATGGATAATAGTGAAAAAGATGAATTAATTAAAAATATTGAAATATTAGAACAAATGAAAAAAAATGATGAGTACTTAAATAATATTCATATAGATTATGGTTTTGCACTTGAGCCCTTAAAAAATGGTTTTAATGGAAACAAATTAGAATCAAATTTTGCATCTTTTGATGATTTAAAAATTTTAGCTCTTCCACAAGGTAGGGTAGTTGTTGATTTATATGGAGATGTTTATTTATTTGGTGAGGCGGGATTTCTGGATAGACCTGGTGTAAAAAAATACATACTAGGTAACTTGTTTAAAGAAGATACGTTAAGCCAAGTAATAGAAGATTTTATTAAAAATCCTCACAAAATTGATTTTCAAGAGGGAGATAGGGACTTTTTAGATGCTTGGGATCATGTCGCTGTAAAATTATCTCAACAATACATTGACTATAAATATGCTGGAATAAATTCTAATGAAGGTATTATTAATATAGAAAAAATAAATGAACTGTTAGACTCGAATCACAATGTTCATTTTTCTTCATAATTTTTTGTTAAATCTTTAATATTTATAAAATTTTTTGACAAACTTTTATTGTTATTTTTAATTTCCTTAAAAAAGTTCCAGGCCAAAACTAAAATATTATCAGCTTTTTTCTTTAATTTTTTTTTTGAGTAGATTGGTATATTAACACCTGGAACAAATTTATTATGTTTTAATTTATTATCTTCTATAATGTATTTTATTTGATCTTTCACTCCAAAAAAATTTAGTGAAGTTGTTGCTTTTGCTGGGGCCCCATAAGCAATTAATTTTCCATTTTCTTTAGTAAATTTATTAATATTCCTGATAAAATTATTTCTTAAAGTATTAATCTTTTTTCCAAATTTTTCATAAGTTGCATATCTTTTTAAACCAAAATCATCTTCTTTTTTCAGCATTGCAAAGACACTCTTATCAATCTTTACAGATTTGTTTTTTTTTAAAAAAACCCTAATTGAACCACCATGTGTATTAATTTTTTCTACTTTGAAAATTTTAATATTTTCATAATTTTTGAAAAATAATTCTAGTGATGTTAGTGACCAATAATTATAATGTTCATGGTATATGTTATCAAAGGTTAAGTCTTGAATTGTGTTAAGTAAATATTGTACTTCAATTATTAAAATACCATTTTTTTTTAATAATAAAATCATGCATTCAGCCATTTCTCTTAAATTGTCTGCATGAGCAAATACGTTTGAGGCTAATATTAAATCTGCATTTTTTCTAATTTTTTTAGAATTTTTTTTATTTAAAAATCCATTAAAAGTTTTAATATTTGATTTATTAGAAGCTAAGGCAAGATTTTTTGCTGGTTCAATTCCTAATATATTTTTAAAATTTAAATTTTTGAAAGGTTTAAGTGCAACACCATCATTACTACCTATATCTAGTATATAAGTTTTTTTTGGTTTAAGCTTAAAATCTTTAATATATTTAATTGCTGCCTTTTCAAAATGTTCTCTAAAAGATTTAGATGTAGATGATGTATATAAATAATTTGAAAACATTTTCTTTTGGTCAATTGCAACTGATAATTGACAGTTATGACATTTTTCACAATAATTTAATTCTAATGGATATAAATCTGTATTTTGATTTTGATTTATATTTAAGTTGTTAGCAAGTGGTTGGTATCCTAATGAAACAACTCTCTTTAATTTATTATATCCACAAGATCTACACTCAAATTTATAAAATTTTAGCAACATTTTACTTTCTTTTTCATCCACCAAAATATGTTTTATAGTATGTGTGGTACCATAATTTTTATGTTCTCTTTCACCTCTTACTAAATTTAAGAATTTTGTATCCTGAGAAAAAACCATTGCATGTGCAACATTAGGCTTGATAATTGATTGTTCACCTTCTGAAACTACTTGAGTAATTTTTTTTGAGTTAGGTCTCAATAAATCTTTATATACTTCAATTATTTGACCGTTAGTAAATATACATTTTTGTTCTTGCTGGGGATGAAAATGATTCGCTCTTACAGTTCCTTTCTTAGATTCTATGTAGCCTATTAAATTTATTGGTTCCGTTAATTCATGATTACTAATTTTACCTCTATTATCTACATATTCATCTTTGCCAGCCTCAACTGTATATATGTTTTTATTCAAATTCTGAGCAGACCATTTGCTTATCATTTCTTTTATGCCTTGATCTAAATTATATATAAATTTGAATCCCGCACTTTTAATCTTTTTATTGGATAGTGAAAAACCTAAATTTGGAATTTCGTCTTCAGTATGAATTAATTTCACTTTTGGATTTATCTTTTTACAAATTTCACCTACTTTCGCTACAGTTACTGTATCTTTAGTTAGATTGAATGTTTGACGATTAATATTGTCTTTTTCTTCCATAAATTTGAAACATCTAGCAACATCAATTAAGGGTACTAAACTTTTTATTTGTTTTCCTTTGCCAAAAAGTTTTATGTCTCCATTTTGTGAAGCAATTTTTGAAAAAAGATTAGGCATGATATCCATTCTTGTAGAGTCACCTGAATATCCATAAACAGTACCTAGTCTTAAAATAATATAATTTTTTTTTGAATTTATAATTTGCTTTTCATTTTCATTTTTTGAAGAAGCATAAGTAAGAACAGGAGACGTTTTTTCATCTTCATGAATATCTTTTTTTATTTTTTTCAAACCCTCATAAACTACGTGTGTTGAAGGAAATATGATTTTTGCATCGCTTCTTATAAAATCTAAAATATTTTTTGTACCTTTAATTGCCACATTGTATATTTCTTTATCATTTTCAGGACTGCTCTCTTTTTTGACTTTTGGTACCAAAGTAATTCCTGCTAGATGATGAATTATATCAGCTTGTTGAACCCATTTCTTAATACTTTGTTTATCTAAAATATCAGCCTGTATAAAATTAATATTCCATTCTCTTAATTGATTAACTCTTGATGATGAAAATTTATTATCTAAAACAGTTATAATATAATATCTGCTGAAACCTGAATAAATTTTACACAACTCAATACCTATATAGCCAAGCCCACCTGTTATAAGTATGTTTTTCATAATTTAATTTGGATAATTATCTTTTAAAAAACTAATGTCAAAAGATTAATTTTAAGATATCAATTAAATCATATATATAGACTCTTAAATGAAAAAAAATATTTTATTAATTGGTGGATCATCAGACATTGGGGGGGATTTAATTAATTTAATAGATAAAAAAAAATATAATATTTATTATACTTATAATTCTAATAAAAAAAAAATTAATAATATAAATAGTTTTCAAATTGACTTAAGCAGTTTGGAAGACATAGATAAATTAATTCTACATTTAAAAAAAAAAAAAATTAAATTTGATAATGTGATATTTTTACAAGGTGTAATTTATTCACTGAGTCTTTCTAAGTATAGTGATAAAAAAATTTATAATACATTTTTGGTTAATACACTGAGCATCATTTTTATTACCAAAAAAATTTTAACTCTATTAAAAGAAGACTCATTGGTGGTTTTAGTTTCTTCAATATCAGGCTCAAGGGGGAGTTACGACCCAATATATTCTGCTTCTAAAGCAGCATTACATGGCTTTACCAAATCAATGTCTCAGTGGCTTACTCCCAAAAAAAAAATTATTTGTTTATGTCCAGGACCAGTTAAAGAAACAAGAAATTTTAAAAAGTTTTCAAAAAAACGACAAGATTTTCATATAAAAAAAAATCCCCTTAAAAAACTAATTGATGCAAAAGAATTTGCCAGAATTTTGTTAGATATAACAAAACCTCATTGGAAATTTGCAAATGGTTCAATAATTGAGATTAATGGTGGAGTTTATTAAAAAATTAATCCTATAAGTTATGTCAAAATCCTATTGGCTAATGAAACCATAACTTGTGATACACTGATAAGACTCTAACGACTCCCATTAACATTTTATTAATTTCAATCAAGAAATTGTTGATTAATAAAGCTTTAATACTCTTAATGTATTGCACTTTGTATAGCACGTGTTTTGTAAAAATGCCGTATTATGAAAGTGCTATGTTTAAAAAAATAAGTAAGCACTGGAGAAACAATTAGATGCATTATTGGTTAATGAATTTCATGGTTTATTTTGTATTA
>MDSY01087467.1_pt1 | contig 10256 bp, 5 predicted proteins | sample 811131 | NCBI WGS metagenome assembly MDSY01 (sample SAMN05326643, study PRJNA326480) | marine metagenome | isolation source: seawater | place: Atlantic Ocean: South West | collected 2010
GACTGCTGGGAGTACTATCAAAGCCACTGGAAGGAGGAAAAAAAGGAAGAGGAAGAGGGGTCTGAACATTATTAAAAATTAAGTAGTCGCTTGGCCGTTTTTCTGACGAAGTTGCATAAAAATATCCCATATGGTAAGTGTATTAATGAGTCAAAAACATCTAATGAGTGAGTGTATTTTCGTTTGATGCCATCGTTTCTCTCTCGTCATCGTCGTCATTGGCGCCGTTCGTGACTACTCGGTTTCTTTCAAGTACGCTCTTAACTTTGCGCACTGTTCGAGAACTGACCTGCGACTGGTCCCGCCTTCCGTGTCTCTGCTCTCCGCGGACTTTTCGTACGACCAAATTTCCGCGACGTCATCTTCAAACTTGTCACAGATGGATTTCAAATCGTCCACGGTGAGTTGGTCTAACGGGACTTTTTTATCGACGGCTAATTTCACCGCCGCGCCAGAAATGTGGTGCGTTTCGCGAAACGGCATGCCTTTTCTCACTAAATATTCAGCTAAATCCGTGGCCAACATTTCCGCGACGAGAGACGATTTCATCTTCTCCGGGTTCAACTTCATCGTCGCTAAACATCCGGCGGCTATTTGTAAGCAATCAGACATCGTGTCCACGGTTTCAAACATCCCCAACCAACCTTCCTGGAAATCTTTGTTATATGTAGTCGGCGTGCCTTTTAAGATGCACAGTAAACCCGTCAGCGTTCCGATTTGTCTCCCGGCTTTCCCTCTCAACAATTCCAACGCGTCTGGGTTTTTCTTTTGCGGCATGAGGGAACTTCCGGTTGAGTACGCGTCAGACATCTGCATCATGCCAAACTGTTGGGAAGAGTACACGATCAAATCTTCCGACCATCTCGAGATGTGCATGAGTGTCATGCTCGCCCAAAACATAGTTTCAATGACGAAATCGCGATCGGAAACTGCGTCCATGGAGTTTGGACAGACGCGTTCAAAGTTCAAATCTTTCGCCAACAGCTGTCGATCGACACCAAATGGATTCCCAGCTAATGCACCACTTCCCAGCGGCATCGTATTAACTCTCGGCATCAAATCTTTCAAACGCATGTCGTCTCTTTGCCACGCTGCGGCGTGCGACAATAACCAGTGCGAAAATCGAACCGTCTGCGCCGACTGCAAGTGCGTAAATCCCGGCATCACGTGATCCACTTCTTTTTCCGCTCTGTCGATCGCAACTTCAATTAAAGTTCTTAAATACTTTCTCAACACCCTCAACTCTTTTCTCAGCCACATTCTCGTGTCCGTGGCAACTTGGTCGTTCCTCGACCTACCCGTGTGTAACTTCCCTCCAATGTTTGAGTCGATGACCTCGCACAACCGTCGTTCGTTGGCGGTGTGGATGTCCTCGTCGCCTTCCTTCGCGACAAATGCATCGCTCTGCCACTCCTCCAAGACTTTCTTTAAACCTTTGTGGATTTCGTTTCTCTCTTCTTCGGTGATGATCCCAGTCCGGGCTAACGCAGAGGCGTATCCGATGGACCCTTCGATATCTTCCAACGCCATTCGTCGGTCAAAGGATAAACTTTCGTTGAACTTTTCCATGAGCGGATCGATCTTTTCGCTGAACGCTCCACCCCATAACTTCTTAGGCTCTCCCCCAGGGGCACCACCGTCACCACCTGTAGCATGAGTCGTCATCGTTTCTCGTCCTCCTCGCTTCGTATTATCAGTGGTGAACAAAGAAGAAGAAGAAGAAGAAGAATTTGTTTTGTTACGGAAGCCGCCAACAACTTTTGCTAACGATGAGGATGAGGATGAAGAATACGAAACGACCGTCGCGATACCAGTTCCTCTCCTCTTCGATATTTGATGATGGTACGTGTGTTGTAAGCCTTTTCCTCCCACTCGCGTCGTCGTCGTCCTCTGCTGTTGATCTCGATGATGTTGTGCAATAATAGATGGTGTTGTTGTTGATGATGTTGAAGCGAGCATTATCTATTCCTTCCAAGTTGTCGTTGTGAGGAGTGAAGGAAGGTTTTTCAGGGAAAAAATATCGTTCGGGAGAATTTTCGAAAAAGCGATCTCATCGTAAAAAAAAAGCTCTCCTCCTCCTCCTCCGCTCTTCTTTCGGAAAGGAAAAGAAGACAAAGAAGACAAAGGCGCGAGAGAAAAGTACTTTTGATCATCGATCCAGAGAACGAGAGAGAGAACTGAAAGAGATCGGATTGAGATCTCTTTTTCTACGATCTACACAACACTCTTAGTAGAAAAAAGTAAATATACCAACTGTTCCTTCTTTACGGAATATTATAAAGCGGCGCGAATTTTGAGCTCGAGAAGGAGAGAGTAGACGAATCAATAATCATGGGTTTATTCGGCGGCAATAACAAGAACACCGACAAGAACGCGCCGCCGAGCGGGAGCAAGCCTCCGCACGGTCGGAGACTCTCTCAATCCATGATCAACACGGAGACTGGGAAGTTCATGTCCAAACTCATCAACGAATCGAGTTATTTGTCTGGGACTGGGGAAACGAATACGTTCGATACCGCGGAAGCTGTCGCGGAATCCGACGAGCTCATGAGAGAAATGTTCTTTTCCATAGTGAAGGAAACCGCCGGGGAGGAAATGTTGAATAAAATAATGGACGTGTATAAGATTTCGGAAACATTTAGCGAGTCACACTCCTCGGAGGACTTTGACAAGTTGAAAAACACCTTGGACGCGTTGAAGTTGGACGAAACGTTGATGTTGTCCTCGGCGTATTCGAACTTGTTAAACTTGCACAACATCTCTGAACACGTAGCGACGAGTATGGAGGAGAGACACGCGCGATTGGACGATATTCCGAGAGGTCCGGCAAAGACGACCAACGGCGCGATTAAAGGTATGGTGGCCAGCGGCATGGATCCGAACGCTATTTACGACGCGTTATGTAACCAACACGTCGATTTGGTGTTAACTGCACACCCGACGCAAGCGCTGAGACAATCTTTGTTGAAGAACTACGGCAAGATCCGTAATAATTTGATCAATTTGCAACGTTTTCGTCTCTCGCGATTTGAACGCGAAGAGATTTTGGAGTCCATTCGGTGCTGTATTCATTCGGCATGGAGGACGGACGAAATTCGCCGCTCGCCGCCGACGCCGCAGGATGAGATGCGAAGAGGTTTGACGTATTTTACGAATACAATCTTTGCCGGGGTGCCGCGGTTTATGAGACGGGTGGATACTTCGTTATTGAACCACGGTTTGAACAGACTTCCTTTGGAACGCTCGATCATTACGTTTGGCTCTTGGATGGGTGGCGATCGCGACGGAAACCCGTACGTGACGGCCACGTGCACGAGAGATTCCGTCTACCTCGCCAGGTTACAAGCGACGACGTTATATTTCAAAGCTATCGAACAACTCATATTCGATCTTGCCATGTGGCGGTGCTCGGCATCTTTTCGAAAAGTTGTCGACGATATAGTCGCCAACAGACCACACGAAGAAGACTCGGTCGTGTTTGAAATCCGCAGAGGACGTAACTACACGGACTTTTGGAAAACCATTCCGGAAAACGAACCGTACAGAGTTCTCTTGGGCGAGTTAAGAGACAAATTGTACGAGACGATGGAACAATTACAAAAAGTTGTCGCTGATCCGTCCATCGAGTTGGATTTGGACGATGGTTCCGATCGTTTCATTCGCTGTAAAGAAGATTTATCTGGCCCGTTGATGCATTGCTACGAATCTTTGATGGAATGCGGCGACGAACAAGTCGCCAATGGCTATTTGCTCGACGTTATTCGTCAAGTGCAATGCTTCGGTCTGAATCTCGTCAAGCTCGATATCCGACAAGAATCCGATCGTCACGCTGACGCCGTGGATGCAATCACCACGCACTTGGGCATGGGTTCGTACAAGGAATGGAGCGAAGAGATGAAAATTGAGTTTTTGAAGAGCGAAATTGAAGGTAAACGTCCGTTGATCCCGCACCAGTTGGAGTGTTCGGACGAAGTTCGCGAGGTTCTCGACACGTTCAAAATGGTTGCGCACATTCAAAAGAAGGTTCCAGGGAGTTTAGGAACGTATGTCATTTCCATGGCGACGAGTGCTTCGGACGTTTTGGCGGTGGTTTTGTTACAAAGAGAGTGTGGCGGAACTTTAGAAACGTCGCTGAGAGTCGCGCCTTTGTTTGAACGTTTGGACGATTTGAACGATGCGCCGAGAGTTTTGAGACAACTCTTCTCCGTCGAGTGCTACATGAAAACGTTAAGAAATAACGAACAAGAAGTTATGATTGGGTATTCGGATTCTGGTAAAGATGCTGGACGTCTTGCCGCGGCGTGGGGTTTGTATGAAGGTCAAGAGAAAGCGGGTGAGGTTGCCAAGGAATTTGGCGTGCACTTGACCTTGTTTCACGGCAGAGGCGGTACAGTTGGCAGAGGCGGTGGTCCGGCGCACATTGCTATCATGTCGCAACCTGGAGGAACGGTGAATGGATCTATTCGCGTTACCATTCAAGGCGAAGTTATTGAACAAGATTTCGGGGAGAGAGAAAACTGCTTTCACACTTTGGATTTATACACCGCCGCGGTTCTCGAACACACTTTGAAACCGCCGGAAGGTCCAAAACCAGAATGGAGAGTCGTGATGAAAAAAATGAGCGAAGCTTCGTGCAAAAGGTACCGATCGGTTGTGTTTGAAAACCCTGATTTCGTTCCGTACTTCGCGCAAAGCACGCCGAGCACAGAATTGGGAAGTTTGAACATCGGTTCGCGTCCGAGTAAGCGGAAACCGAACGCTGGCGTTACGGCCTTGCGAGCGATTCCTTGGATCTTTGCCTGGACGCAAAGCCGCTTTCAACTTCCAGTTTGGTTGGGTATGTCTGCCGCATTCGCTGAGATCAAAGCGCAGGAAGGCGAACTGAGCACACTGAGAGAAATGCACAAGAAGTGGCCATTTTTTAAAGTGACGATGGATTTAGTCGAGATGGTTTTAGCCAAAGCTGATTTGAACGTCGTCGAGTATTACGAGAAGACGTTGGTAGATGAACGCTTGAGAAATGGGTTAGGCAAAGAGTTGAGGAACGAGTTGATGACGACCATCGACCACGTTTTGGAAATTGCGGACCGAAGAGAGTTGTTGGTGAACCCAGAGTCGAAGATTGAAGTCGACGGCCAACAGTGTCCGGCGCAACATCAGCAGTTGAAGAATAAGTTACAAATGCGTTCGATCTACATCACGCCTTTGAATGTGATTCAAAGCGCTTACTTGAAGAAACAGCGTGAAATCGAAGAGATGGAAGCCAGCAACGACAGTTCTTTCGACGAGTTGAAGTACGATCCATCGTTGCCGTGGGCGCAAGATATGATGAAGCTGCATCCGAGTGCAAACGCATTCAAATCGGCGGTGAACGATACGCTCATCATCACTATCAAAGGTATCGCGAGTGGCTTGCAAAACACCGGTTAAGAAAAGAAGGTACCTGGTGTATATATAAGTAAATGTATTTAAAAGAAAAAGAAAAAGATGTTTATAACAATGCATACTAAACTAAAATAAATTACACTACGAATCCTGCGCTTCTAAGCTTTGCTTCCACGTACGCGTCGTCTTTGTATGCCCACACAGAAATGATGACCATCGCACACCCCAGCAATATCGGACCGTTCAACGGTTCGAAGAACAAAATGTGACCAAAAACTGTCGTTAATACCAACGCCGCGCACACCGCGACCGTCTTCGTTACCGAGGAGGAATATAAAACAGACAGTGCGACTAATATGCCACCAAGAGCGTGCAACGCTGCTATGACTATAACGAGAAAGGTCCATCCTTGGAAGAGGTTTCCTTTCGTCTCGTAGATTGATATCGGCACGTATATCAGAATTGAACACAACGCCAGCTGAATGTTTCTATCCCAAACGTCGAGTTCCGTCGAAGAAGAAAACGGCGATGATGACTTCGCCAAAGACGCCGACGACGGTGACTCAACGTCTAATTTCTTACCTAAATTCTCTTCCTCGTCTTCTTTTGTCCTTTTTTTCAACACTTTCTCGAAATACACCGACCCGAACCCGCTCAACATCGTTTGTACGAGCGCTAAAAATACACCGAAAGCGTAGGATAAATCAAACATATCGCTGATGTGTTCGTACCAATTTTGATGTACGCGCTTGTGAATGACCGGATTGTTCGGCGACGATTCCCAGGAAATTAAAGTCACGCCTAAGACTAACTGCGTCAACGTTCTCCACACTCGGTTTGATATTCTCGAATTGAGCAAAATCTGCGCGAATATCGCCGTCGCTAATACCTTCAAATTTGATATCGCCGTGAACACCGACGCGTCCACGCGTTGCAACGAAGGATAAGAGATTAAATTCACCACTAAATACACGAACGCTGGTACCAGCATTGGCGTCGCCGTTTTCACCACCCTCTCGAAAATGTGTGTTTTCAGCCTCGCGAAACTCTTGATGTCCGTTTTTCGATATTTCATGCCAAGCGAAAACAAGAGTTTGAGGAACTCGTTGACACACAAGACGACGTTCTTGGAAAAATCCAACTGTAAAATCCCAACCGCGTACCTTCTGGCGAGCATAGATGCCGTGTTCTCCAAGGTTAAGGCGACCAAAAAGAGCGCGGCTAACTTGTGTTTATTCTTCTTCGTGTTGTTCATGTTGTTATTAATGTTGTTATTGTTTTTATTGCTGTTGTCATCACCCTCTTCGCCTTCTTCGTAATAAAAGCCGTTATGAAGGCGTTTCGTTTGATTTTTTTTACTACTCGCATCATTTTTACCGAACAACTCCTGCGCTCGGCCTGGGAACGACATTACTATTATCGCTTAATAAGGACTCTCAGATAGAAGAAGAAGCGAGGAAAGGGTATTTTTCGTCTTTTTAATAATATATAATACTATGCATCTCTCTCCGAGAAGAGGTGAATTTAAATTTTTAGACCGCCGGTGTGTTTGTAAAGAAGGGAAGAAGAAAAGGAAAAACTTGCTTTTTTTTATGTGAAACACGAAAAATTTTGACGTCAAAAAAATGAACCAACAACACTCCTCTTCGGAGTCGTCGTTTCCTCCTCCTCCTCATCACGGGAAGACGAATAAGACGATGATTTCGACGCACGTCATAGATGCTTTAGATGAATTCTACGGCGTGCGACGAGAAAGAACAACAACAACAACGGATGATAATCAAAGAGGAGGATTGATCGAAGAAGAAGATATGAACGAGTTTGACGAAGACGTCGTCTGTTTGTCCTTCGAAAACAATAATATTAACGAGAAGAAGAAGAAGGAAGATGGGAAGCAACTTAATAATAATAATAATAACGGTATTATTGACGACGACGACGACGACGATAACAGAAATACGATGATGATGAGAGCTACTAAAACGAGGAATGATAAAACGACGCAAACAATTAAATCTTCCAAAACTGGTCTGTTCGATGGCATACACAACGGTATCTTTTCAATCGGGAGGGGCGTCTCTACGGGAACAAAGTTTCTGGGAGATACGGTCGTTTCCGGCGTCGCGGTGACCACGAACGCGAGTTTATATTTAGGAAAAACGACCGTAAACATTGGTAAAGACGCGGTGATGCATTCATTTAACGCGATATCGTCGACGTTGATTACAACGACGACTCCTTCAGATGTGGACGAAGAGTTAATCGATGACATGTCCAACGTCTTGTTATCTGAAGCGCCGCCTCGTCCAAGAGGCCTTTCGATTGAGACGATACTTTTAGATGCCACCACAAACACAAAACGAATAGCAACAACAACAACAACAGCAACAACATTAGCATCGTCATCTCTCGCGACGTGTATGTGTTTATGTGGCAACCGAATAGAAAAGGCGAAAATGGAGCAGAGAGTGTGTTCGTATTTACGAGTCGTCGTATGCGAAAGCTGCTTCTCCGGAGACACTCGAATCATACCGCGCGACGTCTTGCACCGATGGGATTTCACGGAGAAGCCGGTGTGCAAACAATCTTTGCGGTTTTTAGAAGACGCGTACGCGATACCGGTGATTTCTTTGCGAAAACTTGGAGAAGTGAATCGATATTATTACTCGACGAGTATTTCTTCCAAAGAAGAGTTTACTCGTTTGCGCGGCTTTCTAGATTTGCAGATAAAGGTCGCCTCTCTCTTCCACCGCGTGGGCGAAAAGTTAAGGCTGCACAACATGGAAAAGGATGACGAGGGGAAGAAGGAGGACGACAATGACGACAATGACGACACAGACGATGACGATGCTAGTAAGAACAAGAAGAGAAACCGTAAAGCGCTCTTACACTTTCTCGCGTCCATACCGGACGACAAGCGAAGGCTCGTCAGAGGCGGAGACGACGCCAAAGTTTCCATCAAAGAGCTCAAAGAGTTGCACGAGTTTCGCAAACAGAGCGAGATTTGCGAGTATTTGAGCGCGATCGAAGACGAAGTCGTCAACGTGTTAGAGAGTTCTTTATAATATATAGTAAGGGCGAGTTATCAATAGCTGCACGCGTAGAAGATGAAATCATGAAATCATGATTCACATCGAAACACACACACACACACGCACCCATCGTTCTCTCTCTCAAACGTCTCGTTCTACAATGATCTGAATGTATCAATGAGCAAAAAAAATGAGTCTTGGGAGGATCGAACTCCCGACCTTCCGATTAGAAGTCGGACGCATTATCCACTTTGCTAAAGACCCGTGAGCGTTAGGGTTGGGAGATATAAATATAAAGAGATCTGATGAATCGAACATTTAGGGTCACTTTTCATCCAAAAAAAAAACTTCTTTGGAAAAAAATTTGGATAATTACAACACACGCACACGCGCAAAGAAAACAGTCTCACAGAAATAAAGAGAACGATGATGATGTCGTCGTCGTTGACGATGGGGAGAATCACGTCTTCATCTTCATCGCTGAAAACGAAAACGAAGAATTCCTTCGTCGTAAAAAAAAAGACGACGACGACGACGATGAATTTCATCAACAATAATAATACAGTTAGGTTGCGTAAAATCAAGCGTTACAACTTTTCAACTTCGTTCAACCCTGCCGCCGCCGCTTTGCACACCACCAATAACAACAACAACAACAACAACAACATTCATACTATTAACACAGCAACACAATCAACGAGTTTTATTGATGTGAGTACTTCTTCAATGCAACAACAAAATCGCCACCGAGGAAGAATGTCATCAAAAACAAATGCAACTGCATCATCGGACGAACCACCACAAAAAAAAGTAACAGAAAGTAAACCGCGTTTACCTGCGATGGATTCCATGCGATTCTTTCTCATTGGATACATCGCCATTGGTCATTTCATCGCGTGCGCGACGAGAGACCCTCTGTTATTAAAAATGTTATCGCAAGTCAACGTCGTCGTCGGCGCTTTCTTCGTCTTGTCCGGGTACGTCGCCGCGTACACGGCGTCAGAGTTGAACAAGTACGAACACACGGAAAAGAGATTTTTACCGACAAAAGTTGCCTACACCATTCAAAGAGTCATGGGGTATTACCCGTTGTATTTTGCGACGCAAATTCTGTTCATGCCAGTGTTTCTGATCGCTGACGTGACTTACAACGGATGGGCGAAGTCAGCCTTGCACGCCGGTTTGACTTTTTCGCTCTCGCAGGCGTGGTTCCCGTCGCACGCGGAGTTGTGGAACGCGCCGACGTGGTTTCTCAGCGCGTTGACGTTTGCGTTTGTGGTTTTACCGTACGCGTTGCCTTCGATTGCGAAATTAAAACGGAAGGGATTACAAAGATTGTTCGTAAAGTTGATTTTGTTGACGTGTTTGGTGAAGTTTGCGTATTGCTACGACGTCTCTGGTTTTACATTTTTTGAGGGCACCATGCCGCCAAAAACGCACCCGTCGTGGATGTTTTGGAATTCAGTTAGGTTTTCTCCGTTGTTTTCGACAATTGATGTGTTGATTGGTGCGGTTTCTGCTCGATTGGTGATGATTGACGGCGTCGAGAAAGTAAACTTTGATTCTGTTCTTCAGAAACCGGTTATTCCGTTACTCTTGATGATTGGTTTGATCGTCGGGAGAGGATACTCGATCGTTTCCATGTCTGATGCAATTGCCAGGAGCATTTTCGTACCTCTGTTTGCGTGGTTTACCATGAATATTCACCGCGAAACGGTCAGTAGCAGTCCTCGGGCGAGCCAATTTTCAATCTCGAGCGTTCTGTCCTGGAAACCGTTGACGTATTTAGGGGCGATTTCCTTCCCTATTTACATCTTACACGGACCAATTGGCCAGATA
>MDSY01090279.1_pt1 | contig 10254 bp, 2 predicted proteins | sample 811131 | NCBI WGS metagenome assembly MDSY01 (sample SAMN05326643, study PRJNA326480) | marine metagenome | isolation source: seawater | place: Atlantic Ocean: South West | collected 2010
CTCCTACCCTACACCCCCCAAGTCTGAGCCCCCCCAACTCCCGTGCCCCACAAAGCCGTACCCCGAGTAGATCGGCTGGGGGCGGGCGCGCCTTCTCCGGGCTCCTTTGGTACACACGCAAGTCTTTACTCTGTGGTTACTCACAGATGTTGCTGGCGTACCGCAGCCGGCGCGTGGGCCGGTGGCGTGAGTGGAAAGGGTTCTTTGTTATCCCCCCTCTCCCATTGGCGGCAACTCCACGTCGGCGCGAAATCCTCGTCGCCGCGCAATAAATCGCGTCATGGCGCCAGCGTCGCCGGCCTCCGTGATCTCGCCGATTGCTCGCGAGCACGGGCAGGTCGACGCGCACAACCCGTCCGTGCTCAAAGAGGCCGGCAACGACGCCATGCGTGCCAGGGACTGGAAGAGAGGCATGCACATGTTCACAGTCGCAATCGACATGATCACCGACTCATCGCCTCCTAGCGATGCGGCCGGGTGGTTTGCGCTCGATGTCAAGTCCAAGGGCGTGCTGCACGTGCTCTGTTCAAACCGCTCCCTCGCCCACCTCAACCTGGGCGACACGAGTGCGGCCGCCCAGGACGCAGAGTCGTGCTGCCAGGCGCGGCCTGGATTCGCAAAGGGGCACCAGCGGCTGCTCGCGGCGCTGGCGGCTGCGGCCGCGCCCTTGGAGGAGCGCCGCGAGGCCTGCGCGCGCGGCCGGCGCGCGTGCCCCACCTCTACCGAGCTCAGTGACGCCCAGGCGGCGCTCGACGCGGAGGCGGGCGTGGGGCCGGAGGAGGCGATCGGCGCAGCCGAGGCGGCGGCACTCGCGGCGCAGCTCGCCTCGACGCGGCTCATCGCGGACGACCCTTCGCACGGCCAGCACGCCATCGCCGCGGGGGACCTGGGCAGCGCCCTCGCCCTGGGCGCCTATGGCGAGGTCAAGGACCTGGTCGAGGCTGAGAGGTACCTGCGCATTGGGGCCGAGGGCGGCGACGTGGGCGCCCAGCGCAACCTCGGCATGCTGCTGCTGCAGAGCGAGCGCGCCGCAGAGGCCGCTACGTACCTGCGCTTGGCGCACGGGCAGGGCGACGAGGAGGCGGGCGCGACGCTCGACGCGCTGCGACGTGAGGCTGATGGGCTGCGCGAGCAAGCCATCTTCAAGCTGAGAGCGCTCGCGACCAACGGCGATGCTCGCGCAAGGGCAATGCTCGAACAGCTCGAGGCGGAGGGCAAGGCGGAGGCTAACAACAACGACACGGAAGGCACGCTCTGCTGAGCGGTGCTCAAGGAGGCGGGGCGGCAGACCTTACTTTGAGCGGGCTGGGGCCGCCCGGGTCCCGACGATGTGGGCGTGCCGTGCCTGGACTCGTGTGTGCGTTGTGTCGTTGCTTATCTGGTGTATAATCAAAAGGATATAGAAGTCCCTTCATTACATGTGCATGCACATGTGCATGTATTAACGCGCCGGAGTGGTGCCGACACGGGACACACACGCACAAAAATGGGACACGCCTCACGCGGCGTACACACGAAGCGTACCGTTCGAGGCACCTACGGCTTTATACACCTCTCGAGTCAGAGTACACACGCACACACGAACACACACGAACACGAACACAAACAAACACACAGCGCGGCCCGACAAAGTACGGTGCGGGCTCACGCCGTGGCGGCGCCCTCCTCATCAGAGGAGGGCGCCTCGCCACCACCGCCCACCCCCAGCGAGCTGCATCTCTGCCGCGATCTCCCACGCCAAAGCTAAAGTATGTGCACTGCCACCGCACCAACCCTCCCACGCCCCCGCTTCTATCTAACACCTCCCCCCGCCTATCTAACACCTCCCTACCCTGACGCGACTGGGGTGTGCTCGTGCTGCCCAGGGGGGCAACTTCCAACTAAAGCCGGGTGTAGGCGTAGCGCAATATTTCGTGCAGCAGCCGCGCTTCGCGCGCCCCAGCCTCAGCCATGTTCGCAGAGGCTGTTTTGGTAAACCCCGCGCGCCCTCAGACTAAGAGCCAGCCCTCCTCCTCCGACTCGGAAGGCGACGAGTCGTTCGAAGGGGCGAGCAGCGCAACATGTGGCGCGGGCACGGACGCGGACACGGCCGCTGGTGCGGAGCGCGGCCGTAGCACCGTCGTGGCGTCGTCGACCGACTCCTCCGCGTCGGTGTCCCCGGTGTCGGTGTCGGTGTCGGCGTCGCTCACGAGCGGCGAGTAAACGTTGGAGGGGTCGTCGAACCCGCCCGCCGCCATGGCCGCCGCATGTGCAGTCTCCGCCTTCGCCGCCTCCGCTTCCGCCGCCGCCGCCGTAGCCGCGGCTGCCTCCTTGACCAGGGGCGCATGAATCTCTGCCGCGCTGCGCCACGGGAGCGTGGGCAGGAGGTCCTCCACCTCTGCCTCGAGGGGTGCACCAGGCGGGAAAGTGCCAAAACCAACTCGGGATGGTGCGATTGAGCGGCGCGAAGAAGAAAAGGATGACTCGTTGCGTCGCTCGGCCTCCAACTTGCTAATGCGCTCCGCCTCCCTGACGATCGACGCCTCGGTGGCCTCCACCTTCTCAATGCGCGTTATCTCGCTAACAATCGACGCCACGAATGCCCTTTCAGCATTCTCGCTTTCCAGCTCCACTTCGAACGCGGCGATGATCTTCTGCGACTCGGTCATCTTAACCTCTTCCTTGTCTACGGTGAAGAGGCCGTCGACGTCTTCCCCCTCCGCCTCGTCTGCAGACCCGACGACGTCGCCCTCGTCGCCACTCTCGTCGCCACTGTGCAGCGCCTGCTTGCGCTGCGCCTCCACGCGCTTCTGCAGAAGCGTGGCGACACCGGTGCACACGGCCACACGCTTGACGGCATCAATCGCGCACTCGGCGGCAGCAACAGCAACAGATAGATAGAGATCAGCGGCGCGCCCGGGGGCAGCAACAGCAACTTCAACGAGGCGGTGGGCGGCACGCTCGGCGGCAGCATCAGCGGCAGCAATGGCGTCAGCGAAGCGCTCGGCGGTGGCAACGGTGGCAGCAACGACGCACTTGGCGGCAGCAACCACATGCTCGACGGCAGGCTGCAGCGCCTGCTTGCCTCGCGCATTCGCCTCGGCGACCCGGAGCGACTTCTGGTGCGCCTCGAACCAAAACGCCGCGGTGACGCGCAGCTCGATTGCCTGCAGCAACTGCAACACGGTGGCATTGGAGAGCGTTGCCTCAAAGGGTCGCCCCGTCCGCATGCTGCCCGCCTGGAGTCCCCAGAAGGCAGGCCACGATCTGCCACGACACGGTCGGCCTGTCGGCGCACGGCGAGAGGCTAAAAAGGCTAGGATCGAGGGTGGTGCTGTAGAGGCGGCTGTGCCGAGGGCGGCAGAGAAGGTAGTCGTGGCGGAGGTGGCGGGTAGGGCGGCGGGGTGCGGCTGGTGGCGACGACATATGTGTGGAGCACATTTCGCAATGACGCAATGCGGCGGGGTTGGACAAGCGAAGGAAAAGGCGGAGGGAAGATAAACTGACAACGCGCATGCGTGATTGGAAACGGTCCTGCACGCGCGGCGGCGGATAATAAGTATATCTTCATATCCGCATTCATCGTCCGCTGCGTTCCTCCTTCTGAACAGCGAGCGCCGGCGCGTCGGACTAACGCGGCGGACGCGGGCACGCACACCGGCGGCGTTCGGCTGTGCTGAGCGATGGAGCCGCGCGAGCAGCAGCAGCAGCCAGAGGCCACGGTGTCGCGCTCCGTTGGTGCCTCGCTCGCAGCCGCCGCCTCTTTGCGGCACGAGGACCTCGAGCAGCTGAAGAGTCTCGTGCGCAGCCGGTGCCTGGAGTCCCATGCTCGCGCGACGATGAGCAGCCCACCCCCCAGCTCCGACGCGCCGACGGCCGAGCTGTCCGCCTTTGTTGGTGCCGTGCAGTCTCAGCAGACCCTTGAGCACGCCACACGGCTGGCTGTGGAGCAGCGTGCCTTCGGGCTGGTGGCGCCAGCCGGGAGCAACCGGGCGAGCCATCTGCACGCGCAGCGCTCGCGCGAGAGCTTTCAGCAGCGCCTGCACCTCGACGCGCCGCCGCCGCCGCCGCTGGACTCGAGTGCTGCGACGCTGCGGCGGATAGGCGAGGCGCGGGCCCAGGGCGCGGCGTGGCATCATGAGCTCGCGCAAGCGGCGGCGGCGCACGCGGCGGCGGCGGGCGCGGTGGCTGCGGGGACGGGAGCTTGCCGCTCGCCATACGCGTCCTACCTGGGTGCAGACGCCTCCTCCTCGGCCGCCTTGCCGCGGGCATCAGGCGGGCCTTCGGCGCGGCCGCTGGCGCCGCCGCCGCCGCCGCCGCCGCCGCCGCCGCCGGCGGCGCGGCCGGTGGAGCTGTTGCCCTCGGTGGAGCTGTCGGCGGCGGCGGCGGCGCTCGCCCTGCAGCATCTCCACGATCTCCACGCGGAGATGTCGCTGGCGCGCGCTGACCGCGCCGCGGCCCTCCGCGCGCGCGCGTCTGCCGAGGAGGCGCGCGCGGTGGGGCGTGCGGAGGGGCGCGCAATGGGGCGCGTGGTGGGACGCGCGACGGGGCGTGCGGAGGGGCGCGCGGCGGTCGAGGCGATGGGGCGCGGGGCGCCGGGGCGCGGGGCGCCGCTGCGGAGCGCGCCGGCGAGGCGCGCCGCGACGGCTCGCACCGTGCCGCAGTGCCCCGGCTCGTCGCCGCCCTCGACGCCGTGCTCGAAGGCCGCCGCTGGCCACTCGGCCAGTAGTTATTTCCCCGAGGCGGCTGGCCCCGGTACTGCGGTGTCGGCCGCCGCCTATGATACGCCGCGGCGGCGCGACGAGGCGGCCGCGCTGCAGGCGCCTCGCACCCCATCCGCCGAGGCGGAGGCGGCGCGGCGCGGCGAGGCGGAGGCGGCGCGAGCTAGAGAGGAGATCGAGGAGGCGGCGCGGCGTGCGGGTCTCGACCCCCGCGCGCCGCCCCCGCCTCGCACCCCATCCGCCTCGAGCCCCGCGGGCCGCCTTCTCGCCGAGACGGAAGCAACGGTGCTGGCGGCAGCCGAGCAGGAGAGGGCTGCGGCATGGGCGGCGGCAGAGGCGAGCGAGGCGCGCGCGATGGAGGCGGAGGCCGCGGCGCAGCAAGTGGCGGCGGCGGCGGCGGAGCGCGAGGCGGAGCGCGAGGCGGCAATGCATGCGGACATGCATGCGGTGGCGGCGAATGCGACGGCGGCGACGGCGGCGGCGGAGGCGCGGGTGCACGCGGCAGAGCTTGAGGTGGCGCAGCGTGCCGCGGTGCTCGCGGTGCGCGAGCACTCGGCACAGGCCGAGGTGGCGAGGGCGGCGGAGGAGGTGGAGGCGGCGCAGGAGGCGCAGGCAGCGGCCGAGAGGCAGGAAGAGGCGGCACGCAGGGCGGCTGCGGTGGCGGTGGCGACGCTTGCGGCGGAGCGACTGGGGCGGGGGGAGCGAGAGGCGTCGCTGATGGCAGAGGTACAAGCGGCGGCGGAGCAGGCGGCAGCGGCTGACCAGGCGGCGTCGGCGGTGGCGGCGCGCGAGGCGGCGCTCCGGGCGGAGGTGGAGGCCGCCAAGGCGGAGGCCGAGGTGGCAGCGGAGGAGGTCGCCGAGGTGGAGGCGGCGGCGCAGGCGGCGGAGGCGCAGGCAGCGGGGCTCAAGGTGGAGCTGGAGCAGGCGCTAGAGCAGGCACTGCGTGAGGAGGCGGCACGGGCGGAGGCGGCACGGCTGCGAGACGAGCTCGAGCAGGCGCTGGAGCGGGCGCAGGCGCGAGCGCAGGCGTATGAGGCGGAGGCGGGGGCGGAGGCGAGGGCTTCGGAGGCGGAGGCGACGGCAGCGAAGGCACTAGCAGCCCTAGAGCTACTGACCGCGCGCCGCCGCAACCAGAAGCAGTCGGTGACAGAGGCATTGGATGGAATGGTCGCGGAGCTGTTGGCGGCGAGGCGGGATGCGGAGGGCGGCGCGGACGCGGTGGCCGCGGCAGACTGTGCCGCCGCCGCCGCGGAGGCGCGTGCCATGGCGGCGACCATGGTGGCGACCAAGCAGGGCTCGGGATTGGAGGCGGCGGTGGAGAGCGCGCGTGTGTCGGAGGCGGCGGCGGAGGCGAGTGTGGCGGAGGCGAAGGCGGAGGCAGAAGTGGCGCGATCGGATGCGGCGACGGCGCGGGCGGAGACGGCGGCGGAGCGTGCGGCGGCGGAGGCGGCGGCGGACGCAGCGGTGGAGGCGGAGGCAGCGCGCGAGGCGGCGTTCTCGGAAGAGCGAGATGCGATGCTGGCTGCGACCGAGGCGGCGGAGGCGCATGCGGCGGCGCTAGCTGCCGAACTCTTGAGGGCGCGTGCGGAAGCGGCGGAGGGGCGCGCGGCGGCAGAGGCAGCCCAGGCGGCGGCCGCGGTGGAAGCCGAGTCCGCTGCAGCCGAGGCGGCGGCAACGGCTGGGGAGGCGGAGGCGGCGGAAGCCGAGGCAGCGCAGGAGGCTATGGCCGCGGCCGAGGCGGCGGATGCGGCCGAGGAGGCGGAGGTGGCAGCTAGGGCGATGGCAGAGCAGGAGGCTGCTGCAAAGTCACAGATGGAAGGGGAGGCGGCGGCGCAGGTGGCGGCGGCGGCGGCGGCAGCGGCAGCGGCAGCGGAACGCGAGGTGGCGCTGCAGGCGGAGGTGGAGGCGGCGAAGGCGGAGACGGAGGTGGCTAGGGCAACGGCGGCGGAGGCGGCGACGGAGGCGGTTGCGGCGGCGGCGGCGACGGCGGAACGTGGGGCGATGCTGCTGGAGGTGGAGGCGGCGAAGGTGCTGGCGCTGCAGGCGGAGGTGGAGGCGGCGAAGGCGGAGGCGGAGGTGGCGGAAGCGCGCGCAACAGCGGTTGCGGAGGCAAGGGCGTCGGCGGCGGAGGTGGCAGCGGAGGTGGCGGTGGAGGCGGTGCTGGCAGCGGAGGTGAGGGCGGCGACAGCGGAGCAGCGCGTCGCCCGCTTCGTATCGGATGCAGACGCATCCTCCGCGAGTGAGGCGCCGCTCACGCCATCGCGCGATAGCAGTAGGAGCGCGGACGAGCCCACACCGCCGCCATCGGTGAGGCGGGAGTCTAAAAGCACTACCCCGGACTGGCTCCGCAGCGCTGCCCGACATGTATCGCCAGAGTTGCACGATTCGGACGACAGTGGTACAGGCGGCGGCGCCTCGCCGAGAAAACTGCGTCTGCCGGAGATGATTGACGCTTCGGGAAGCAGCGAGACGCCGGAGCGAACCGAGGCGCAGGCAACGGTGCTGGCGGCAGCCGAGCAGGAGAGGGCTGCGGCATGGGCGGCGGCAGAGGCGAGCGAGGCGCGCGCGGTGGAGGCGGAGGCCGCGGCGGAGCAGGCAGCGGCCGCGGCCGCGGCGCGCGAGGCGGCACTGAGGGTCGAAGTGGAGACTGCAGTCGAGGCGCTAGCTGCGGTGGGGGCCGAGCACGAGCTCGTTGCAGCGCTCGAGGCGCAGGCGAGAACAGCCGAAGAGCGGCAGGCGCTGCTGGCAGAGACTGAGGCTCCTGGGGCGGCGGCGATGGCAGCGGCGCAGGGCGAGAAAGAGGCGGCGGAGGAGGCGGTCGCGGCGGCGTACGCAGAAAAGGAGGCGGCGGAGGCGGCGGCGGCGGCGGCGGTCGAGTCAAAGGAGGCGGTAGCGGAGCTGCTGGCGGTGGCGACGGCGGCTTTGGAGGAGACGGTGGTAGAAAAGGACAGGGCGCTAGACATCGCGGAGGCGGCGCAGGCAGACCATGTGGAGGCGGCAACGCAGCTGCAGTTGGTCCGCGCCGAGTTGCAGCGGCTGCAGGCGGAGGGTACGGCCGGGTTGCAGGCGGTGCAAGCGGAGATGCAGCAGATGCAACAGGAGAACGCCGCGCAGCTGGCGAGCGCCGAGGGGGAGGTGGCAGCAAAGGCGGAGGCCGAGAGGGCGGTGGCGGCGGCGGCCGAGATGGCGGTGGAGAAGGCGGTGGAGAAGGCGATGGCGGCCGAGGAGGAGCTGCAGGTGGTGCAGATCGAGCTGCAGCGACTGCAGCAGGAGAAGTCGGTCGAGGTCGCCGAGGCTGTGCAGTCGACGGAGGCCGCGGCGGCGGAGGTGGCGGCGGCGAAGAAGGGCGCTGCGGCTGAGCTGGCCGCGGCAACGGCGGCGAAGGAGAGGGCGGAGGCTGCATTGGCCCAAGCTGTGGCGGCAAACGAGGCGATGGAAGCTGCGCGGGATGAAGCCGATGCGAGCCACGCCTTCGAGATAAGAGCGGCCGAGGAGGCGGCTACTGCTGTGGCAGCGGAGGCGGCGGCAGCGGCGGAAGCGGCAGCGAAGGCAGCGGCTTCGGAGCTGGTGGCTGCGAGGGAGGCGGGCGAGAGGCAACTTGCAAGCTCCGAGACAGGCAAGGACGCGACGGTGGCTGCAGCGGCGAAAGCGGCAGCTGCAGCAGCGGCGGCGGCCGAGGAGGCGGAGGCGATGGGCGCGGAGCTAGCGGCCGTGCGCGCAGAGCTACAGAGCACGCAGCAGGAGGAGAGGGCGGCGGCGGTGGCGGCGACAGAGAAGGAGGCGAAGCTGGAGGCAGAGCTGGAGGCGAAGCTGCAGCAGATACTGGTGGTGGAGAGGGAGGCGATGCGGGCGGCGGCGGCCGAGGCGGAGCAGGTGCTGGCGGCCGAAAAGGAAGACGTCTTGGCCGGTGCAGCGATGGCAGCGGAGGCGTCAGCGCAAGTTCTGGCGAAGGCGAAAGAAATGGCGGCGCTGGCGGCGCAGGCGGCGCAGACTCGGGCGGAACAAGCGGCGAACGAAAACGCGGCATTGCTGGCGCAGAAGGAGGAGGCCGAGGCGGCGGTGGCGCAAGCGGTGGCCGAGCGGACGGCGGCGGAGGAGTTGGCTGCGACAGCAAAGGAGGCGCTAGCGGCGGTGGAGGCTGCGTCCGAGGAGGCGGCTACTGCTGCGATGGAGCGTGAGCTCGCTGCAGCGCTCGAGGCGGAGGCGCTGAAGGCCGAGACGGAGACGGCCGTGGCAGAGGTAACCATGGCCAAAGAGGCGATGGCTACCGCGGCTGAGGCTGCTGCTGCAGCTGAGCAGGAGGTGACGGCTGCGGCGACGTCGGCTGATGAGTTGGCGGCGGCGGCAGAACGCGAGTCGGCGCTTACGTTGCAGGTGGATGCGGCATTGGCAGAGACTGCGACGGCAAAGGAGACGTTGGCTGCGGTGGGGGCGGCTTCCGAGGCGGCGGCGGCGGCGGTGGCAGAGCGCGAGCTAGCTGCAGCGCTAGAGGCGGAGGCGTTGAAGGCGGAGGCGCAGGCGGCAACGGAAGAGGCAGCGATGGCCAAGGAGGCTGCAGCGGTCCGAGCTGCGGCAGCAGCAGTTGCTGCGGAGCGCGAGGCGGCACTGCGGGCGGAGGTGTCGCAGCTAACGGAGAGGCTGGCGGAGGCGGAGGCGAGTGCGACGGCAGCAGTTGCAGCGGCAGGGGCAACGGCGGCGGCAGCGGCCGCAGCACAGGCGGAGGAAGAAGTCGAGGTGGTGGGGTTGCAGCAAGCGGCAGAAGCAGCGGCGGCAGAGGCTGGGACGGTAGCAAAGGCGGCGGCAGCGGCAGCGGCGGCGGCAGAGGCAGATAAAGTAGCGCAGGTGTCGGAGTTGCAGCGGGCGGCGAAAACGGCGGCGGAGGCGCTGGCGGCGGAAGAGGCTGCGCGGCGCGACGAGTCCGCGGTGGCGGCGGCGGAGATGGCGGAGCTAGCAGCGAGGCTGTCGGCGGCAGAGGCGATGAAACAGGAAGTGGAGCTGGAGATGGCGAGGTTGCAGGCGGCGGCGGAGGCGCAAGCGGTGGCGCTCGAGACGGAGAAGCTTGGGGCAAAGGAGGCGGCTGCGGCTGCGGAGGAGGCTTCCGAGGCGCTGGCTGCGACTGTGGCGGAGCGCGAGCTAGCTGCAGCGCTCGAGGCGGAAGCGCTGAAGGCGGAGGCGCAGGCGGCCGTGGCAGAGGCAGCAACGGCCAAGGAGGCGATGGTTACGGCGGCCGAGGCCGAGGCAGCGGCTGTGAGCGAGCGAGAGGTGGCGCGGAGGGCCGAGAAGGAGGCAGCCGTGGCGATGCAGCGAGAGGTCGAGGCAGCACTCGCAGAGGCGAAGGCGGCGAGGGCGGCGGCGGCCGGGGCAGAGGAGGCGACGGCGGCAGCGATGGCGGAGCGTGAATCGGCGTTCAAGTTGCAGGTAGAGGCGGCAGTGGCAAAAGCTGTGACTGCCAAGGAGGCGGCAGCGGCGGTGGAGGTTGTGGCTGGGGAGGAGGTGACAGCGGCGGCGGCGGCGGCGGCGGGTGATCGGGAGCAGGCGCTAGAGGCCGAGAAAG
>MDSY01143311.1_pt1 | contig 10253 bp, 8 predicted proteins | sample 811131 | NCBI WGS metagenome assembly MDSY01 (sample SAMN05326643, study PRJNA326480) | marine metagenome | isolation source: seawater | place: Atlantic Ocean: South West | collected 2010
CATTACTTCAGCCAATCCATTGCTATCTGCAAAGCAGCTTACATTAAAGCCATTGAAATCTGTTGAAACCATCGCTTCAGACATTAATAATGAGGGCTCCAAAATTGAATATGTAAATGTATTTGAGCAGTTATTGGAATCCACTAATTCCAGCGTGTAATCTCCCGGAGAAAGTCCCGAAATAAGGCTATCTCCACTAATTCCATTCCAGGTATATTCAAAAGGGCTCGTTCCACTCGGAGTAACCGCAATTATCCCATTATTAAATCCATTACAGGAAATATTCACAATTGAATCTGTAATACTTTCGGGTAATGATAAAACTTGAATTGAATCTGTAATGTTTTCATATATACATGAGCTATCAATGAGTGAAATACTCACAGTGTACAATCCTTCCTCGGTGCTTGATAGGTTTGTGATTATTGGATTTGCCTCAGTGGATGTGAAACCGTTAGGTCCTTCCCATGAATAGGTGGCATAACCTGATACGGGAACAATAAATTGAACAGAATCTCCTTGACAATATATACTGTTCGACGTGATTTCTATCTCAGTACAATTTGGCGCATTAATAGTAATAACGTTGTCAGTTGGTGTCGGGCAGCCATTTGCATCGAATGATGCTGAGGCACCGTTATTGTCATAAGGATATCCACCAATCTCCCCATCACCATATATAAAGGACAAATTTTCTAATGTCGTATCGCAAAGTAAAAGAATACAATCATCAATAACCTCAACCTGAAAACGAATTGCAGCACTATCAATCCCTAGAGGCGAATTCACCATTGTACCTCCATTGATTGCGTCTGCTCCTGCATTTACCCGTGTTCTTACAATTCTATCCGTTGCATCATATTCTGCCTGATCGTCACCACTGGCATCTGTTTTTGGCCCAATAAAGGGTCCATTGAGGTACTCTATCGAATTTGGAACATACAATGTACGGATGTCAAGTGCTGTTTGCATGTAGGTATCAAGTGAGACATCTGAACCAATATTTTTACCGACAACTGTATATTCTAAAATATCTCCCGGTTGAGCAGGCGGTCCGTTTAGGTCATTGATTGTTACACTTGCTCTTAAATCGGGTTGGTATACATCAATCGCAGAGGTTATAATTCGTGTAAGTATTGCATCTTGCGAGGTTACAAGCCTAATAGTGGCTGAAGTTGCACTATTGCCAATATAGGTAAAAGCTGAATTGTCGGGTATAAATATTCCATTGTCAAATCCTAAAAGGTTGTTATAGTCTGGATTTCTGTGTGGTGTGAGTAATCCGCCACTAGTTATTGTGCTATTGAAAAAATCTGAGGCAGTTCGCAGCGGATCAGGGACATCTAGAAAAGTACCTGTGCCGTTAAATTGAAAACGGTCACCTTCAATGCTTCTGTCACCTTCGTAGGCCGTGGCACCAAGCTCAAAGCTCACAGGCCCAGTGCTGGGTGTAATAAAACCTGATATAGGGATATCCAAATTGTTTTGTCCACTCACAAAACCCATTCCATCAAATACTGTCAAGTTTCTCAAAGATTCTAATTCGTTTTTGTAAACGACTACAATTGTCCAAGCCGCAAATAAATTTTCATCTCCAGTTCTAGATGAAATATTTGCTAACGTAAAACGACCATTTCCTCCTGAGGCTTGAACAAGAGGGGTAATATCCTTGAAACAAAAATAACTTGGCATTCCAAATGAAGGGTTACCAGGTATATTTTGTAAATCAATGGTTTCATCGGCAGTAATATTTTGATAAAATAAGTCATTCAGCTTTATTTTGACGTTCTCCCGATTTACGTATGCTGTAGTATTTTCTTGAATTCTGGCACTCCAATATAATCCTGCCCAGCTTATCTCGCTACAGGACGGTAGCGCTAAGCTATCACTCGACGACATAAAAGTTGATGCGACGTTGTCAATATCAACATAATCCATAGTTATACCGCCATCTTGGTTATGGTTTCCATTGGGCGGGAACTGATTTTGAAAGGTCCCACAGTTCTGATTAGAACTATTACAGGTAAGGGCTACATTTGAAATCATTTCTATACCTCCCTTTTGGTTGGCTTGAAAACGAATATCGAAAGGACTAACTACCTGCGCATGGTTAGACATTGTGAAAAAAAACAATAGAAATGTCACCAAAAATTTAGCACAAAAAACAGATTTTGAGCTATTAGTATTTTTTTCTTCAGAAACCACGTTCTTTTAACGATTCATCGAGCAAATATGTTGCTTTTTTTTGAAATAAAATTAGTCGTAAAATATTTGTTTTCTATTAGCTTCGATTTTCGATACCTTCTAAGTTTCCTAAATTTGAAATGTTATCTTTAAATATTCATTTTTATAAACCCTAAGATATGTGGAAAACAGCATTGTTGTTGATCTTTACTTTGGTCACTGTGCCTGTCGTTTGTTTTTATTATGATGAGCCCTTGTCTTCCTTGCAATATCAGGCATTATCCACGCTGCTTTGGGTATATGGTATATCCTCCTTTTTATGCTTCGTGGTAAGTACAATAACGGATAATTATAGCCAGGTAGATAAGTTATGGAGTATAATGCCCATACCTTATTTGTGGATTTTAGCAGATTATTCAGGTTATAACCATAGAATGGTTTTGATGGCTATTTTGGTGACCATCTGGGGCCTTCGATTGAGTCTAAATTTTGCAAGACGAGGTGGTTATTCCATTAAGTTTTGGACTGGAGAGGAGGATTATCGTTGGTCAATATTACGCGCTAAGCCTGGTTTTGAACAAAAATGGAAATGGATTTTGTTTAATTTGATTTTTATTTCCGCTTACCAGATGGGCCTTGTTCTTTTGACTACATTGCCTGCGCTCCGTGTGCTTGGGATTGCTACAGAGCTAGGCTTATTTGATGGTATGCTTGCTATATTTATTTTAGGGTTTATATATATCGAGTATTTGGCGGATCAGCAGCAATATGATTATCAGACTGAAAAGTATAAGCAGCGGTCCGAAGGAACAATAGAGCCTTTCTATAAAGTTGGTTTTGTGCATACAGGGCTATGGGCTTATATGCGACATCCAAATTATATGGCAGAACAAGCGATTTGGATTGTGTTTTATTTCTTTTCTGTTATTGCAACAGGGTATTGGATCAATTGGACCATCACTGGTGGACTGCTTCTTGTATTGTTATTTAAAGGAAGCTCAGATTTTTCAGAATCAATTTCAGAAGAGAAGTATCCTGAATACAAAAGATATATGAAAACAGTTGGTCGATTCTTACCTTTTAAGGGGGGGTACAAAAGACCGAAATAATGTCTAAAGCGGATTGTATTGGCCTCTTTTGTATAATTCATAAATAATAGTGGCCTCCATTTTAGAATCATCAAGTCCACGATGTTCCTCTATTTTAGGTCTGTCAGGAAATAGGATATCCCAGGCTTCTTGTGCTTTTGGCCATTTATAACCGAATGGCCCTTCGATTTTAAAGTAGTCAACACTTTTTTTCATTGGACAGTCAATCGCTGGGCCCAAATTAAACCCTGCATGTTCCAAAAAAGCACTGTCAAAGTCTCTATTCCAAGCAGTAATTGATCCTTGAAACTGATTCATTATTCCTTGAATTTCATCCATATACTTAGATATCGGTTCGGCATTTCTTACTTCGTCAAGCTCCATGAAGCCATTTTGAAAGATCCATGCTTCTCTATGCTTTGCAGTGAGTCGAGGGTCCTTAAACACTTTATCAAATAGCTCACTTATTTTGCCTGTTTCAAGATTTAGTTTAACCATACCTAGTTCGAGAATTAGGTCTTCTTGTGGTTTCAATCCTGTTGTCTCAATATCAAGTACAATGATTTCTTTACGCATAAATTCTTTTATAGTTTTCTTGCAAAATTTTGGTGTTATTTTCCAACATTTGAAAGTAGCAAGTCTTTTTGCGAATTCCAATGAAAAAGCTCAATTTTGTAACCATCAAAAGACAATGGTAAACATTTATGAATAATCAATCCAAAGAAGAAAAGTATGGTTTGTTGGAAGTTGAACTGAGGGGCTTAATTTCTCGTAAAGATGCTCTTATTTCTAGCTTATCTAACTTTACTGCTGCTGTTCAACGTCACTTTGGTTTTCTTTGGACGGGTTTTTATTTAGTAGAAGGAAACGAGCTAGTATTGGGTCCTTTTCAAGGTCCAATAGCATGCACGAAAATTGCATTTGATAGGGGAGTTTGTGGAAAGTCTTGGTCCAATAAAAAAACTTTTGTAGTTCAAGATGTACACCAATTCCCAGACCATATTGCTTGTAGTAGTGATTCGAATAGTGAAATTGTTGTGCCTTTAATAAATCAAGATGGTCAAGTTTTAGCCGTACTAGATATAGATAGCATTCATTTAAATTGTTTTGATGGTACAGATAAAAAATGCTTAGAAAAAATTATAAAATGGTTCGTTTCGGAGGTATATTAGTCGGTTTTATAATGCTATCATCCTGTGCACAAATTGGAACAATTACAGGTGGGGCAAAGGATATTATGCCTCCTTGTATTGAGAAAAGCACGCCCGTAGATGGCTCGGTGAATGTGATTACAAAACAAATTCAAATTGAGTTTGATGAATTTGTTGTTTTACAAAAGCCGAAAGAAAATCTAGTTTTGTTGCCGTCTAATGTTTCATATGAAACAAAACTCATTAACAAGATACTAACGCTTGATTTACAGGAGGATTTATCTCCAAATACAACTTATTCTTTGTATCTAAACGGTGCAGTTAAAGACCTTACTGAGGGTAATGATACCTTAATTCAGTTGGTGTTTTCAACAGGCCCATTTTTAGATTCTAATGTCGTTAATTTCCAGATTAAGGATGCTTTTACCAATGATATTCAATCTGGAATTACAGTAGGTCTATTTGATTCTTTGGAACAGCCCCAGCCCATTTATTTTTCTAAAACAGATGGTCAAGGTATTGCAAGGATTAGGGCCATTGCTGACGGGAGCTACTTTTATGCCGCATTTGCTGATGAAAATAAAAACCGCACTCGAGATGGGGATGAGTTTCAATTTGCTGAAAAGTATTCAATTCAGGTCGATTCAAGTTTTAAAGATACCTTGAAATTATTCACTTCACTGCCATTAGTACCTAGAAGCTCATTAAGTGCATCTTTTTTAAGTCCTTATATTTTAGCTATTAGAATACCAGCGGAGTCCTTATTTGAAGGGCTTGAAATAGATGGATTGAATATGGGTCAGACTCCCATACAAGAAATTAACTCGGATAGTATTCATTTCTATTTACCGGTTTACCATGAATTTTTGCAGGTCTCATATGATACCATAAGTAAGAAGGTCCGAAACAACAAGGATTTAGCTACATTGAGCTTACTTAAAGAGCTTAAAAAATTCATCTTAACGCCAGAGGATTGTTGTTTAGAAATGAGCTTCGATATGCCGCTTAACCCTATTGATTTGACAAAAGGTTCTTTTAGGTTATTTTCACCTCAAGATACTACTTATCAGGAAGTTCAAACTGGCATTTCAATTCACAACAATGTTCTCAGCTTTAATACTGAAGGATATGTGTGTAATAATGTTCGTTTTGAGATTGATTCGGGAGCAATTGTCGGTGTAAATGGTTCTGTAAATTCAGCCATTCAAACAGTGATTGAAAGAAAAGAGTCTGAAAGTCTAGGCGTACTTAATATTGATGTCATTTCCGATATTAAGCATTGGTTTATTCTGCTTGAGAAGGATGAAAAAGAAATAGCCATAATGAATAGTATGAGTGGAAATCAAACCGTTAAATTTGAAAACTTAATTCCTGGTAACTATACGATTTATATTGTAGAGGATAAAAATGAAAACGGAATATGGGACCCATTTCAGCCAGCATCATTCAGTCCACCGGAAAGACGTTTTTCTTTTGGTAGAAAAACAAGTGTAAAGGCAAACTTTGAGCATGAAATAGAATTTATTGTTCCTCAATAAGGGCAAAGTCTTCTATTTTGTTCCCCGATAGAAACTCTTTGAAGTTCATTCTTCTTTTCCCTTCCATTTGAAGCTCGTCCACCAACAAAAATAGATCCTTACAAGGAAATAGAATTCCTTTTTCTGACGTTTTCAGGTTTTTGTCTCCTAGTGCAGGAACTTTATTTGTTAACATTGAAGAAAATAATTTAAATTGAACTACAGAACCTTTTGATTTATGTTCAATTTTACACCAAGCTCCAGGGTAGGGAGAAAGCCCTCTGATTTTATTGTGAATAGCTTGCGCCTCTAGCGCCCATTCGATTTTGCAATCCGCCTTGAAAATTTTTGGTGCGTGTTTGATTGTATCGATTTGGATGTCCATTTGTTTTTCTTTCTCAACATTATGGCTTTCAATTTGGTCGAGGGTTTCCAAGACAAGTTCAGCTCCATCAACCATTAAAAGATTATGTAGCTCGCCAGCAGTCATATTTTCAGAAATATCCACAGCACTACGTTTTATAATATCACCAGTATCAATTTTTTCATTAATAAAGAAAGTAGTGACTCCCGACCTTTTTTCTCCATTAATAATTGCCCAGTTTATAGGAGCGGCGCCTCGATAGTTTGGAAGCAAAGACCCGTGTAAATTGATGGTTCCTTTTGGTGGAATGGCCCAAACCACTTCGGGAAGCATCCGAAAAGCTACCACAACAAAAAGATCGGCATTGTATTTTTTGAGTGTTTCAATGAAAACTTCATCCCTTAGTTTTTCCGGTTGTAGGACATCTATATTTTTAGATGCCGAATATAATTTCACCGCGCTTTGCCTAAGTTTTTGACCTCGGCCAGCAGGTCGGTCTGGTGCAGTTACGACAGCAAGGACCTCATGGTTACTTTCTATAATTTGCGCAAGAATCCCTTGTGCAAATTCTGGTGTACCCATAAAGATAATTTTAAGTCCTTCATTCATAATCTAAATAGATTTCAATTTCCAATTTGAGTTTCTCAAGTAAAGAATACTCATTATACCAATTACACCGAAATATATGTATTCAACTGTCCAAATCCAATAAATATCAAAAGAGAAAATATTAATAAATAAATGGCATGCAGTGACGTAAATAAATACGGTAGATAATTCAATACACATTGAATAGAATGTATTGCCACTTCCCTGAATAGTTTGGTAATAGACAGATATGACTCCATAAAGAATAATCGATAGAGAAATCAGGCGTAAAATTGCTGCACTTTTTTCGATATAGACCTCTTCCGGGTTAATCCATGAAACCAAGAGCTCCGGGTATAAAACAGCACCGTGGAAGGTAACGAGAAGAAAAAAGGTAGTCAATAGTTGAATTCTTCTTTGCAGCTGAGGAATTAATTCAGCTTTTCCGCTTCCTAAATATTGTGAAACATAGGTTTTGGTTGTACCTGCAAAACCCCAAACAGGAACAAAGGCCAAAAAATAAATAGAGCGAATGTTTTGAGATACGGTAAGCTCAAATACTCCCCTTTGCTCAAGCATCATAAAAAACAGCGTCCAGGTACCTAATGCGATGCTTCCTTGAAGCATTAACGGGCTTGATATTTTAAGTATGTTCTTTACAGACTTTAGACTAAAAAATTGCCATTTAAACAACCTGAATTCTCTATCCATAATGAATAGAATAATCATTGAAAGCATACCTATTAGGTCAGAGCATGTACTTGCAAGCGCAGCCCCTTTGACACCCATTTCAGGCAGCCCAAAATTTCCAAAGATCAAAGAATAGTCAAGAACAATATTAGACAAAGCGGTAAGTATAGCTGAAAAAAGAACAGGCCAAGTTTTACCTTTAGCTAGGAAATAGGCTTGAATAATGAGAAAGATACAGCTCGGAAAAAAAGCAAATGAACGGATGCTTAAAAAGTCTCCCTGAAGAACAGCAATATCTGACTGCTGCGAAATATTTATCAACCATGTTGGAGCGATGAAAAATAATATAGCAAAGAGGCTTGTCGCAAACATAAATTGAACCAATAATGCTGTGGTGAAAACATGAGGAAGTTGCTCCGTTTTTTTTTCGCCAATTCTTCTTGCTAAAACAATTTGTGTTCCATCTCCTAAGCCCACTAAAATCATGAAACATGTAATAAAAAGTAGTCCGGCATTTCCAACAGCATCGAAGGCAGGTGTTGAATACCTGCTCAGAAATGCAGAATCGGTCAATAAAACAATTGATTGGATAAATCCAGAAACCATTAAGGGCATTGAAACCCTCAAAAGGCTTGAGTATTTGTGATCGAGTGTCATAAAGAAATCAAAATTACTACAATTTATTTCTGTGCACCCTCACGCCATTTAAAATTAACATATTAAGTACATTCAAATTTGAAAATCAGTTTTGTTCCATTATTCTTCTCTATTTTTGTTCTTAAATTCACAACATGGCAAATAAAAGAACTTTTAAGAAAAACCTCAATGAGATGGTTTTTGATATTGTAGAGGAATGTTTCTATCTACAAATGGTTGATGATTCTAAAACGAAGAAAACTGAGGCCTTAATAGATGAAACAGCTGCTTTTCAAGATGAGGTTTTGGGTAAAATATCCAGAAGTAAAACCAAAAAAGAATTTACAGAGCTAACGAGTTATGTCGGTGAGAAAGGTAAATACTTCGTTGAACAATTGAATGCCTTGAATAAATAAAAGTGTTTGTCGTCAAGCACAAAAAATCTGTAGCCGCTTTTTTTGCGTTACTTACTTGCATCCTACTTATAACGAGTGGGGGTGGAGATTCAAAAGCTTACAATGCCATTGCCATGGCGTCTGTTATGGTTATATTTTGGATTTTTGAGGTGGTCCCCATTTACGCTACCGCATTGGTTCCTCTTTTTTTAGCCGTTCCTCTTGGTTTATTGGATTCCACTGATTTAGCCAAGTCATACGGAAATCACAACGTTTATCTTTTTTTAGGTGGTTTTATTCTTGCTTTGGCACTAGAGAAGTGGAAAGTTCACCATCAAATTGCCTCTAGAATTATTTCGCTATTTGGTTCCACAAAGTCACGTGTTTTAATTGGTTTCGGACTCAGTGCCTATTTATTGAGTATGTGGATTTCAAATACAGCGACTACTTTGATGATGCTTCCGATGGCACTTTCTATTATACAATTGCAGGGTGAAAAAAATCCAGATTCTACGGATCGTTTTCCATTATTGCTTATGCTAACTGTGGCTTATGCATCAAGTATCGGAGGAATGGCAACCTTGGTTGGTTCTCCCCCAAACACGCAGATGGCTGCAACCTTGTCCGCTACTTACGACTTACACATAACATTTTTGGAATGGATATCTATAGGCGGGCCTGTTAGTTTGATTTTGTTTCTGCTTTTCACGCTGTTTTTTCAGTATTTGTTGGGTAAAGAAAGAGCTGTGCCGGTTAAAAATGAAATTCTTCAGTCCAGTTGGACCAAGCCTCAAAAAAGAGTTTTGCTGCTTTTTGCTTGTGTCATATTTTTATGGGTTTTCCGATCTAACATTGTTGCCTGGGTTCAGATAGAAATTAAGGACGCCACCATTGCTATTCTAGGCGCATTTTTATTGTTTTTAATTCCTTCAGCTAAGAATGAACCCCTCCTTAAATGGCAGGATACAGTTCGAATTCCTTGGGGTATTTTGGTTCTTTTCGGGGGAGGAATCGCTTTGGCTTTATCACTTGAGAAAAGTAACGTCCTGCAATATTTAGCTGCTAACAGTGAGTTTTTGGATCAATGGAGTTTAATTTTTATATTACTAGTCGTTATCGTAGTATCTTTATTAGCTACAGAACTGATGTCGAATTTGGCGTTGGTATCTGTTCTTGTTCCACTGGTTGCAGTTTTGGCGATTCAGATGGGGTATGATGTCTTTCAGCTGACGATACCTCTTACTTTGGCAGCAAGCTGTGCATTTATGATGCCCGTGAGTACTCCTCCCAACGCAATAGTATTTTCATCGGGAAAAGTGACTATAGCTCAAATGGCTTCAATCGGATTCTTTTTAAATATAATAGCTATACTTACCTTGTGGGGGTATTGTTATTTTTTCTTGGCATAAAAAAAGCGTCTTAAAAGACGCTTTCATAATTCTATTTCAAAGGCTTAATTTTTACCTTTTGCACAACATGATTTTTTCGCTTGGGAAGAACCACAAGCTGCTTTTTCGGTGGTACATGAAGATTTTTTTGATCTTCTTTTTTTCTTTTTCTTTTTCTTTTTCTTTTTGTCGTCTTTCTTTAGCTCAATTGCTGTTTTAGAACCTGATGCGTAGACCGGAGTGCTGAAAGCA